>Ga0299914_10000003_pt1 | contig 256139 bp, 260 predicted proteins | sample RVTome_10_FD_201361 | JGI IMG/M metagenome (GOLD analysis project Ga0299914, IMG submission 201361) | Soil microbial communities from uranium-contaminated site in the Upper Colorado River Basin, Wyoming, United States - RVT153D57 (version 2) ... | reverse complement strand
TTAAAGCGGTACGCGAGCTGGGTTCAGAACGTCGTGAGACAGTTCGGTCCCTATCTGCCGTGGGCGTTGGAGAGTTGAGAGGAGTCATCCCTAGTACGAGAGGACCGGGATGAACGTGCCGCTGGTGCATCTGTTGTCCTGCCAAGGGCATTGCAGGTTAGCTACGCACGGAACGGATAACCGCTGAAGGCATCTAAGCGGGAAGCCGTCCTCGAGATGAGCTCTCCCATCCCCTCGAGGGAGTAAGACCCCTGGTAGACCACCAGGTTGATAGGCCGGCGGTGCAAGCGCAGTGATGCGCTCAGCCGACCGGTACTAATGGGTCGAGGGCTTGACGGATATATTTACCCTGAGGTCTTGTGCGGTTTTCAAGCTCCACCGGTGCATCTCGAAATTTTCCGGTGGTGCATGGCGAGGGGGAAACACCTCTTCCCATTCCGAACAGAGCAGTTAAGCCCCTCAGCGCCGATGGTACTTGGAGGGCAACCTCCTGGGAGAGTAGGTCGCCGCCGGTTCTTCTTCACGGGCCGCCCTTCGGGGCGGCCCGTTTCAGTTGCGGGCTCGAGGCCGTATTCGCCGAGGGTGGCGAAGTCGATCAGGAGGTCGGCTGTGTCGGCCAGCCGGGCAATTGGGGATTTCGTCGTCTCGAACATGGGTTCGAAGCTAGGGGCGGGGTCGGACGGCATTGCGGTTTTGCAGGCTATCTTGCATGGCGAAGTCGAGGACAAGGGATGCCGTCCTCTCGGGGGCTTCGACGTTCGGCGAGTGGCCGACACCCTCGATCAGTGCGGTTCGGGCGCCGGGCGCGGCCTGACGGTAGGCGTCGAGGACACCGCGTGGATCGTCGACGATCTGCTCTTCGGCGCCCATGATCACCAGGAGCGGCTTTTCCGTTTCGCGGGCCCTTTCGGCCAGCGAATGCGCGTCGAGATAGTCGTCGAAAGCGCCGGCTGAGCCGTCGTATGCGCTGTACGTCATCCGCTTCACATCCTCGACAAAGGCGTCGGGCACATCGAAGCCCGGGGCGAAGGCGACCTCGAGCCCGTCGCGCACGGAGAAGTCGGGCTTGACGCGCCAGAGGCCCTCGCCGACGAGTGGCGTCAACGTGAGCGTCGCGCCTAGCCCGAGATTGCCCTGATCGGGCGTGGACGGCTCGTCGATGATGGTCAGTGTCTCCACCAGCTGCGGCGATTGCTCGGCAAGGGCAACGGCGACGGAGCCTCCGAGGGAATGCCCTACCACGTCGGCATTCCTGACCCCGAGCCGGTCCAGAGCCTCGGCGACCAGATCGGCCTGGCTCTCGATCGAATATCCGGACGTTGGCTTCTCCGAACCTCCGTGGCCCAGCAGGTCCATGGCGACGACCCGGTGGCGACGCTCGAGCATCGGCATCATCTTGTTCCACCAATCGATCGCGCAGGTGAAGCAGTGAATGAGGACGATCGGCTCGGCGTCTCTCGGGCCTCTGTCGACGACCTGGAGCGTGCCGCCCGTCAGGTCGAGCAGGCGGCCGCCGGCTACGGTGGTCTCGGCCGGCTTCGTCTCGCGACTTGTCGCGACGGCGTTGAGGGCGAGCAGCACGATCAGCCCCGCAAAGGCCCCGATCAGGATCTTCCAGCCGCGTCGCATGCCGGCCGCTACCCTAGCCGGAACCATGGAGAAGTTCGTGATCCAGGGCGGTGTGCAGCTTTCGGGTGAGCTCACCGCGGCCGGCAACAAGAACGCGGCGCTGCCGATCCTCGCCGCCTGCCTGCTCACCGAAGAGGAGCTGCTGCTGCACAGGGTGCCGAGGATCCGCGACACGGAGGCGCAGGTCGCGCTGCTGGAGCAGCTCGGGGTCGAGGCCGTGTGGGTCGGCGACAACAGCATCAGGCTCTGCGCCGCCAATCTCTCCGACGTCTCGGTCGACGAGGAGCTGTCAAAGAGGATTCGCGCGTCCTTCCTGCTCGCCGGCCCTCTCCTGGCCCGCTTCGGCGAGGCGCGCATGCCGCCGCCCGGCGGCGATTTCATCGGCCGCCGCCGCCTGGACGCGCACCTCGACGCCTTCCGCGAGCTTGGCGCAAGGGTCGGAGGAGACCGCTGGATCGAGCTGGCTGCGCCCTCGGGCGGGCTGAAGGCCTGTGCGCTGTTCATGGACGAGCCCTCCGTGATGGGCACCGAGAACGCTCTGATGGCCGCCGCTCTGACCTCCGGCCCGACCACGATCTCAAACGCCGCAAGCGAGCCCCACGTCCAGGATCTCGCCCGCCTGCTGACCCGGATGGGGGCCACGGTGGAGGGCATCGGCTCCAACGTGATGACGGTGCACGGTCGCGACCGGCTGGGCGGCGCCGAGCACTCGATCTCGCCAGACCACATCGAGGTCGCCAGCTTCATGGCCCTCGCGGCCGCGACGGGCGGTCAGTTGCGCATTCGCGACGCCCAGCCCGACGACCTGGTGATGGTTCGTCGGCAATTCCGCCGGCTCGGCTTCCAGTCGGTGGTTGAAGACCGCGACCTGATCGTCCCCCCGGAGCAGAATCTGCGTATCCAGGCCGACGCGGGAGATGCGATCCCGAAGATCGAGGACGGGCCCTGGCCGGCCTTCCCCGCGGACCTGACCTCGATCGCGCTGGCGCTCGCCACCCAGGCGGACGGCGAGATCCTGATCTTCGAGAAGATGTTCGAGAACCGCCTCTTCTTCGTCGACAAGCTGGTCGCGATGGGCGCTCGGATCACGCTGTGCGATCCCCACAGGGCGATCGTCAGCGGTCCGAGCCGGCTTCACGGCGAGCGGGTCGAGAGCCCGGACATCCGGGCGGGGATGGCGATGCTCATCGCCGCGCTCGCGGCGGAGGGAACCTCTGAGATCGGCAACATCCGCCAGATCGACCGCGGCTACGAGGCGATCGACGAGCGACTGCGGAATCTGGGCGCACAAATCGAAAGAGTTTCGGCCGAAGTCACCGCCTAGCAGGGCATTCACTCTCTTTCTCGTAAGGTCAGGCGGATGATCCATCCGATACCGCCTGGAACCAGGGACATCCTGCCCGACGAGATGCGGGAGCTGCGCCGCCTTCGCGCGGCGATGATCGAGGTATTCGAGCATCACGGCTACGGCGAGGTGCGCACGCCCGCGATCGAGTACGACGAGGTGCTGGGACGCGGTGACGGCCGCGCGGTCGACGGCGCCTATCGCTTCTTCGACGAGCACGGCGACCTGCTCGCCCTGCGCAGCGACATGACGATTCCGATCGCCCGCCTGGTGGCCACCCGCTACGCGGGGGCGGAGCTTCCGCTGCGCCTCTGCTACGTGGCCGACGCCTACCGGGCCGTGCGGCCGCAGCGCGGCCAGATGCGCGAGTTCGCGCAGGCGGGAGTGGAGCTGGTCGGGGCGTCGGCGCCGCAGGGCACCGCCGACGTGGTCGCCGTGCTCGATGCGGCGCTAGACGCCGCCGGGCTGGCGCGAGCGGTCATCGGTCTCGGCGATGCGGACCTCTACCGCCAGTTGCTTGTCGAGCTGGGCGTCGAAGGGGAGGCGCACGACGTGGTGCTCGGCAGGCTCGCGGCCCATGACCTCGTCGGTCTCGAGGCGGAGTTGACGGCAATCGAGGGTATCGGTGAGGAGCAATGCCGGACCTGCGTTGCCCTCTCGCAGCTGCGCGGCGGGCGTGAGGTGCTCGAGGAGGCCCGCAAGATCGGCGGGCCTGCCGTGGAGCGCTCGACCGCGCGCATACAGGAGACCTTCGAAGCGCTGGAGGCACGCGGAGTCGCGGACCGCGTGCAGATAGACCTCGGCCTGTTGCGGGACCTCGGCTACTACAGCGGCGCGATCCTCGAGGTGTACGACCCCGCGCTTGGTCACGTGCTGGGCGGAGGCGGTCGCTACGACGGGCTGTTGAAGCGCTTCGGCGTCGACCTGCCGGCGGCCGGGTTCGCGCTCTACCTGGAGCGGGTCCACGTCGCACAGATGGAGGAAGAGTCACGGCGGGGAGACCGGCGATGAGCGTCGGAGTCGCCGGCATGGGCCGGGCGAAGGCGGATGGGCCGTTGAAGATCGCAGTGCCCCGCGGGGCACTGCTGGAAGAGACGCTCGACGTTCTCGACGCGGCCGGCATCGACACCGCCGCCGTGCGAGGCGGATCCCGCTCGCTGATCTTCGAGGGCGACGACCTGACTCTGGTCACGATGCGGCCCTCCGACGTGCCCACCTACGTCGAGGCGGGGGCCGCCGATGTCGGCATCACCGGCAAGGACGTCTTGCTCGAGCAGTCCGACCGGGTCGCCTACGAGTTGCTCGACCTCGGCTACGGCCGCTGCCGGATGGTGCTTGCGGGGCGCAAGGGGGACGAGCGCCCCGGTGAGGCCGAGCGGCGGCTGGGGATGATGCGAATCGCGACCAAGTACCCGCGCGTCGCCCAGCGGCACTTCGAGCGGACCGGCCGCCAGGTCGAGGTGATCGAGGTGAAGGGCTCGGTGGAGCTTGCGCCGTTGATCGGGCTCGCGGACGGGATCGTCGACCTCGTCGCCACCGGCCGGACCCTGGAGGAGAACGACCTCGAGGTGCGAGAGGAGATCGTCGTCTGCACGGCCCGTCTCGTCGCCAACCGGGTTGCCCACAAGCTCCGCTCGAGCGAGGTGGACGCGCTGACCGCGAAGCTGCGGGAGGCGAGCGCCCGATGAGGGTCCAGAGCTTCTCGTGGGCAGGTGCTGTTACGACAGCAGGCGCAATCCGGACCTGGGCCGCGGGGTCTGAGCAAGACGTCGCTGAGCCGGTCAACGAAATCGGGCAGGCGGTAGTGGGGGAGAGGGACGCCGCCTTGATGAGGTTGACCGCGCGCTTCGATGCAACCGAGCAGATGCCGGGCTCATTGCGCGTAGACCCGGAGGAAATCGACGCTGCGCTGGAAGCGATCGAGCCGGCATTGCGCGATGCCATGGAGGTTGCTGCCGCGAATATTCGTACCGTCGCAGAAGCCCAGGTGAGCGAGGAGCTATCCGCGATCGAGCTCCCCCAGGGCCAAACCGTGCAGATGCGCGAGGTCCCGGTTGCGGCTGTAGGGGTTTATGCCCCCGGCGGTCGTGCCACCTATCCCTCGAGCGTGCTCATGTGTGCGATCCCGGCGCGTGTCGCGGGAGTGGAGCGCGTTGCGCTTGCATCGCCGCCGGGCCCCGACGGCCGGCTCACCGAGCCCGTCTTGGCAGCCGCTGCGCTGTCTGGGGTTGACGAGGTCTATTCGGTTGGCGGGGCCCAGGCAGTCTTTGCCTTCGCCTACGGCACCGAAACGGTGGATCCGGTTGACGTCGTCGTCGGCCCCGGGAACGTCTGGGTCCAGGAGGCAAAACGACAGGTGATCGGCCTCGTCGGAATCGATTCCTACGCCGGGCCCTCAGAGCTGATGGTCATTGCCGGCCACGACACCGATCCGGAGTGGGCGGCACTCGATCTTTGCTCGCAAGCTGAACACGGCTCCGATGGCCGACTGGTCGCGGTGGCGGTGGAGGAGCACGTGCTTGAGTCAGTTGCGGCCGCCGTAGCAAGGACAGCCACCGAGCGACCTGAGGTTGCGGATGCTCCTCTCGCTTTGGTCCAAGTGCCCGACCTCAGCGACGCGATCAACCTTGCCAACGCATTTGCTCCTGAACATTTGGAGCTGATGACGGCAGACACCGCAATGCTTGCCGAGCGGGTCGTCACTGCGGGATGTGTCTTTGTGGGTCGCTATGGCGCGACTGCGTTCGGCGACTACGCGGCCGGTTCCAATCATGTTCTGCCGACCAGTCGAACCGGGCGCTTCGCGGGTCCTCTTGGCCCTGGCACCTTCCGCCGCAAGATCGCGACGGTGGACGTTCCCGAAGCGGCAGCGACGAAGCTGGCCCCGCACGTCAAGGTGCTGGCCGCAGCGGAGGGCTTCCCCGTGCACGGCGAGTCGGCGATGATTAGGCGAGAGAAGGGGCGATGAGCGCAAGCAAGAGGACAGCGAAGAGGGATCGGCAGACCGGTGAGACGAACGTCTGCTTGGCGCTCGACCTGGACGGAGGCGAGAGCAGCGCCGCGACCGGAGTCGGCTTCCTCGACCACATGCTCGACCTCCTTGCCCGCCACGCCCGCCTCGGCCTGCGGGTCGAGGCGAGCGGGGACCTGGAGACCGGCGCCCACCACACGGTCGAGGACGTCGGCATAGTGCTCGGGCAGGCGCTCGACGAGGCGCTGGGCGACCGAGCCGGAATCCGCCGCTACGGCTCGGCGCTGGTGCCGATGGACGAGTCGCTCGCCGAGTGCGCGATCGACATCTCGGGCCGGCCGCTGTGCGCGTTCGAAGCGGACCTGCCCGATACCTCGATCGCCGGCTTCGATACGGAGCTGGCGGAGGAGTTCTTCCGTGCGGTCTCCAACAGCGCCAAGCTCACCCTGCATGTGTCCGTCCGCTACGGAACGAACGCCCACCACATGATCGAGGCCTGCTTCAAGGCGTTCGCGCGGGCACTGCGCGAAGCGGTCGCGGTGGACCCCTCGGAGAGCGGAGTGCCCTCGACAAAGGGGACGCTGCGCGAATGACCGCCCGGATCGCGATCCTCGACTACGGGGTCGGCAATCTCCGCTCGGTCGAGAAAGCCCTCGAGCACATCGGCGCGACGGCTTCGATCACCCGCGATCCAGGCGAGGTGCGGGTCGCGGACGGCGTGATCCTTCCGGGCGTCGGCGCCTTTCCCTCGGCGATGGAGCGGATCCACGAGCTCGGCCTTGACGAGCTGGTCACCGACCGCCGCGACGCCGGCGTGCCGATCCTCGGTATCTGCCTGGGCCTCCAGCTGCTGTTCGGGTCGACGACGGAGCTGGGTGGAGCCGAGGGGCTGGGGCTGCTCGACGGCGAGGTAGCCCGGCTGGAGGCGGACGGGCTGAAGGTCCCGAACATCGGCTGGTGCCCGGTGCGATGGGAGACGCAGTCACGCCTCACCGAGGGGATCGAGAGCGGCACGCCCTTCTACCTGGTTCATGCGTTCGCCCCGAAGCCGGTTGCGGACGACCTGCTCGGCACCGCCGTCTACGGCGAGCGCTTTGCCTGCGCCGCCGAGCGCGACAACGTCTTCGGCGTGCAGTTCCATCCCGAGAAGTCGAGCGCCGCCGGTTTGCGGCTGCTCGCCAACTTCGCCGGGGTCTGCGCCAGGGCACCGGCAGCCGCGTGATCCTCTACCCGGCGATCGACATCCGCGGCGGCCGTACGGTTCGCCTGCTGCAGGGCGACTACGAGCGCGAGACTCCCTACGACGCCGATCCGGCCGACGCCGCGGCGCGCTGGGCGGAAGATGGGGCGGAGTTCCTGCACATGGTCGATCTGGACGGGGCGAAGGAAGGAGCGCCGCGCAACCCCGAAGCCGTGCGGCGGATCGCCGCAGCGGTGGATTGCCCGATTCAGGTCGGCGGGGGGTTGCGGGACGCCGTGTCGGTCGCCACGGTGCTGGAGGCCGGGGCGGAGAGGGTCGTGATCGGGACGGCGGCGCTGAGGGATCCGGAGTTCCTGGGGGAGATGCTGGAGAAATATGGAGAGCGGATCGTGGTCTCCGTCGACGCGCGTGGGGACGAAGTCGCGCTGGAGGGATGGACTGAAGCAGGTAGAGAGGATGTGGTCGAGGTCGTTGCGGCACTCGCCGGCAAGGGCGTGCCGCGGTTCCTCTGCACCGCGATCGAAGTCGACGGGACGATGGAGGGGCCGGCGATCGGGCAGCTGAGTCGGATCGCCGCCGCTACCGAGGCGAGGGTGATCGCCTCCGGCGGGGTGGGAGAACTGAGCGACCTGGAGGCACTGGTGCGGGACGCGCCGGCCAACGTCGAAGGCGTGATTGTCGGCCGCGCCCTCTACGAGCGGAAGTTCACCGTTTCGCAGGCCATTTCCGCCCTCTCCGGACAGCGAATGGACAGTTGACCACCGTATAAGTGGGTCAAGTGTCCATTCGGCGCCGACTAGGCTTGATCCATGGTCCTTAAGCGAGTGATCCCATGCTTGGACGTCGACGCCGGCCGCGTCGTGAAGGGGACGAACTTCGTCGGCCTGCGCGACGCGGGCGACCCGGTCGAGCTGGCCGAGCGCTATGACGCCGAAGGCGCCGACGAGCTGGTCTTCCTCGACATCACAGCCTCGCACGAGAAGCGGGAGACGATCGTCGAGCTGGCCAGGCGGACGGCCGACAACGTCTTCATCCCATTCACGATCGGCGGCGGCATCCGCTCCGTCGCCGACGCCCAGGGGGTGCTCGACGCCGGCGCCGACAAGGTCTCGGTCAACTCCGCCGCCCTGGCCCGGCCGGAGTTGCTGAGCGAGCTGGCGGGCCAGTTCGGCGCCCAGTGCGTCGTGATCGCCATAGACGCAAAGCGCGAAGCCAACGGCTGGGGCGTTTACGTCAACGGCGGGCGCAAGAGGGTCGAGGGTCGCGACGCGGTCGGCTGGGCCCGGGAGGCGGTCGAGCGCGGCGCCGGCGAGGTGCTGCTGACGAGCATGGACCGTGACGGGACGACCGACGGCTACGACGTGGAGCTGACCAGGGCGGTTGCCGACGCGGTGGGGGCGCCGGTGATCGCTTCCGGGGGCGCCGGTGAGTTGGAGCACCTCAGCGAGGCGATCGCGGAGGGCGGTGCCGACGCGGTTCTCTGCGCCTCGATCTTCCATTACGGCAAGCACCGGGTTCGCGAGGCCAAGGAGCACATGGCCGCGGCCGGGATACCGGTTCGGCTCTAAGAGCCTGCGGGCTCTGCCACTGCAGTCCGGCGCTGTGCCCTGCGCTTCTTGCGCTGCTCTCGTCGCTGCGCGGCACGGTCGAACGGCTGTAGCGCGTGGACGCTCGAGTAGCCGGTCAGGTAGAGCCGTCGCCCGTCGGAGATCGCCGGCATGTAGGCGCCGGTGTGGTATTCGAAGACCTTGCGGCCGCCCTTGAGCTTGAAGCCGCTGGTCGTCGTGCCGTCGAAGGTGGCGACGTAGACGATGTTTCCGATCACGCTCAGCGAGCCGATCACCCGACCGCCGGCGGAGCGCGTCCAGCGCGCGTCGCCGGTCCTGGCGTCGAGCGCGTAGACGTTGCCGTCGAAGGAGCCGATGTAGACCGTCGGCGGAGTGTGGGGGGTGCCGGCGACGGCCGGCCCCGAGTACACGTAGCCGCCGGTCGAGTGGCTCCAGGCGAGCTCGCCGGTTCCCGAGTCGAAGCTGTAGACGCGGCCGTCGTTATTGCCGCTGTAGACGCGGCCGAAGGCGACCGCAGGGGTGGAATAGAAGGCGCCGGTGCGGCTGAAGCTGAGGCCCTGCGCGCCCGCCTGCCAGACGATCTCTCCGTTGCGCGCCCGGACCGCCGACATCTCGCCGCCATAGTCGCCGACGTACAGCTTGCCGTCTCGGTAGGCGGGCGCCGCCTTGACCGGGCCGGAGAGCTGCGTGGTCCACACCGTGCGACCGTCGCGTGCGCGCAGCGAGTGGAGGTTGCCGCCCTCGTCGCCGAAGTAGACCCGGCCCCGGACGGCCACCGGCGAGGACTCCGAGCGGCTCGACAGGGACCGCTTCCAGATCGTCTTGCCGGTCCGGGCGTTCAGGGAGAGCACCTGGCCGGGCTCGAGATTGACGATGAGCAGCCGCCCCCTCCAGTAGGCGGGGGCGGATGCGTTCAGCTTCGCGATCCGGCGCTTCCAGAGAACCTTGCCGCTGTCGGCGTCCAGCGAGACCGCGTGGCCGTTGTTGTCTACGAAATAGAGCCGGCCGCCGACGAATATCGGGGGGAACTCGAGCAGTGGCCGGGCACCGTACTTCCAGAGGCGCTTGAACGGGGGCTTGACGCGGTTTGCCGGCACGAAACGGGTACGGGCCCGGTTGAAGCCGAACAGCGGCCAGTTCGTGGTCTTGACGACCGCCCGCTTCGGCTCCTCCTGCACGAACGGGACGACCTCGCCGCGGTCGACGTCGGCCGGTCGCTTGAACATGGCATAGGCGACGGCGGCAGAGCCGGCGAGCAGGATCGCGACGCTGCCGAGCGCCGCTAGGAGCTTTCGGCGGTTGCGCCACCAGCGCTGCCCGGGTGGGTTGGGCGTCTGTTGTTCGGTCATCCGGGGCGCGGGTCATGGTACGAAAGCCGTGCCATGGCAATTCGGCTGCGATCCAACGAAGAGGTGCTCGCCGTCCTCGACGGGGCGCTTCCCGAGCTGCCGCAGCTGCTCGAGGCGGCACGAGGCGCGCCCTTGTACGTCGTCGGCGGCACGGTCCGCGACCTCTTTCTGGGACGGGGCAGGACCGACCTCGACGTCATCGTCGAGGGCGATGCGGCTGAGGTCGCGCGCCGCCTCGGCGGGCAGGTCGTCGAGCACCCCCGCTTCGCCACCGCCAAGGCGACGGTGGGTGGCATCGAAGTCGACCTCGCGGGGGCCCGCGCCGAGTCCTACGAGCGGCCGGGAGCGTTGCCCGAGGTGTGGCCGGCGACGATCGAAGAGGACCTGGCCCGTCGCGACTTCACCGTCAACGCGATGGCGATTCCGCTCGGCGGCGAGCGCGATCTGGTCGACCCCCGCGGCGGGCGGGATGACCTGGCCGGAGGGCTGCTGCGCGTGTTGCACCCTGGTTCCTTCGTCGACGACCCGACCAGGGCGCTGCGCGCAGCCCGCTACGCGGCGCGCTTCGATCTCGAGCCCGAGCCGGAGACTCTGCTGCTGCTTGGAGAGGCCGACCTCGAAAACGTGTCAGCCGACCGGAGGCGGGCGGAGCTGCTGCGGGTCTGCGCCGAGCCCGCGGCGCCGGTCGCGATCGGCCTGCTGGGCGAGTGGGGGGTGCTTTCGGTTGCGCCCGAGGCGCCGGGGCTCTGCGAGCAGGCAGCCGAGCTGCTTGCGGCTCCGCCGTGGAGCGGCGTCGCTGCGCGTGAGGAGGTGCTGCTGGCGGCGCTGGAGGGACCTGGAGAGGCAGCGGCGCGGCTTGCCGCGGCGAAGCCCGGCGCGCCGTCGGATTCGGTGGAGCTCGCCGCCGGCGCTTCGCCGGTCGAGCTGGTCCTGGCCCGGGTGCTCGGCGGTGCCTGGCTCGACCGCTATGCCGCCGAGTTGCGGGATGTCGTGCCGGACATCGACGGCGAGGACCTGATCGCCGCCGGGGTGCCCGAGGGCCCTGCGGTGGGCCGCGGATTGCGTGCGGCGCTGCGGGCGAAGCTGGACGGCGAGGCTGCGGACCGGGAGGGGCAGCTTCGCATCGCATTGAGCGCTGCGCGGGAGGAGCGGTCGTGAGCGCGATGCGCTGGCGCGAAGCGGGAGGAGTCCGCTGGCTCGCGGCGGAGCTCCCCGGCGCGCGGGCGGCGTTCTCCGCCCGTGCTGGCGGCGTCAGCGAGCCGCCGTTCGAGAGCCTCAATCTCGGGCTGATGACCGGTGACGAGCGCGAGCGGGTGCTGGCAAACCGCCGGCGCCTGGCCGCAGCGCTCGAGCTCGATCCCGAGCGGGTGCTGATCGGGCGGCAGGTGCACGGCGCCGAGCTGGGCCAGCACCGGGCGCCACAGCACCCGGCGCCCTTCGTGGAGCCGGGTGACACGCCGTTCGAAGTGGACGGACACGTGACCGCGGTCCCTCGCCTGGCCTGCCTTGTCCTGGTCGCCGACTGCCTGCCCGTCGCTCTCAGCGGCCCCGGTGGCGTAGCGATGCTGCACTGCGGCTGGCGGGGACTGGCGGCGGGGATCGTCGAGCGCGCCGCCGCCGCGGTCGGGGCCACCGATGCCGCGATCGGGCCGGGCATCGGGCCCTGTTGCTACGAGGTCGGCGATGAGGTTCTGACCGCTTTCGCCGGGCTCGGCGAAGGCGTAGCCACGGACGGGGCGCTCGACCTGCCCGAGGTCGCCTCCCGGCTGCTGGCGATGGCCGGGGTGGAGCGCGTCGCGACCAGCGGGCTGTGCACCGCCTGCGAGGCGGATTTGTTCTTCTCCCACAGGCGGGACGCGGGCCACACCGGGCGCCAGGCGGGGCTCGTCTGGCGCGAGTCGAGGGAGAGCTGAGCGGTGGCGAACCCGGTCCACGGGCTCGACCCGGAGCGGATCGCTGCCAGGCTTGCGGCCGTTCGCGAGATAGCCGGGGACGAGGTCGAGCTGCTGGTCGCAACCAAATACCTGCCGGTCGAGGAGATGGGCGCGCTCGCCGAGGCGGGCGTGGCGCTGGTGGGCGAGAACCGTCAGCAGGACCTGGCCGCCAAGCGCGAGCGCTGGGGGAATGCATTCGAGTGGGACTTCATCGGCAACCTGCAGAGCCGCAAGGTGAAGCTCCTCCTGCCGGCCTGCCGGCTGGTCCACTCCGTCGCCAGCGACTCTGCGCTGGCGCAGCTGGCGCGACATGGGACCGAGGAAACGGAAGTGCTCGTCGAGGTCAATGTGGCGGGGGAGGGGGGCAAGGCGGGCGTCGCGCCTCAGGACCTCGGCGACTTCCTGGATCGCTGCCCGGTGCGGGTCGGAGGCCTGATGACGATGGCCCCCTTCAGCGAGGACCCGGAGGCCTCGCGTCCCCACTTCGCGCGCCTCGCGGAGCTGGCCGCCGAGCACGGGCTGGAGAGGCTCTCGATGGGGACCTCGCAGGACTGGCGGGTGGCGGTCGAGGAGGGTGCGACGATCATTAGGCTCGGCAGCGCCCTGTTTGCGCCATAATCGGTAAAGGATTCGGTGGATTCGACCCGAATCAGCGGTCATGGCCCTACGCGACACATGGCACCGGGCGCTCGTCTACTTCGGCCTCGCCGAGGACCACGACTACGGCCCGGAGTACGACGAAGGCGTCGAGCCGGAGCCGGACTCCGACGAGCTTTACGACTCGCGCCGCGAGCGTGAGCAAACGCGTGAGGCCTCGGTGCGCCGGCTGCCTACGTCGCGCCGCCGTCGCGACGAGATCGACGACATCTTCGCCGACGACGAGCCGATCTCCGCCTCCCGGACCAGGGTCCTGCGGCCGGTCGACAACGGCGGATCCGACGTCCAGGTTCACCTGGTGATCCCGCGCAACTTCAACGACGCACAGCAGGTCGCCGACCAGTTCAAGCGGACCGTTCCGGTGATACTCAACCTTCAGACGGCCGACCACGAGCTGTCGAAGCGGCTGATCGACTTCGCCTCCGGGTTGACCTACGCGCTGGACGGCGGCATGCAGCGAATCGCCGAGAAGGTTTTCCTGCTCACGCCCCGCAACGTCGAGGTTTCGGCGGAGGAGAAGGCCCGGCTGATCGACAAGGGCTTCTTCAACCAGTCCTGAGTCCAGCGGTCGGCAATAGTCTGCCGGCAATGATCGTTGGATTCTGTGGATCGGGGAGCATGGCCGGCGCCATGGCACGGGGGTTGAGCAGCCGTGACCAGACCCGGATGCTGTTCACGGACTCGGGGTCCGGTAGAGCCGTTTCGCTCGCCGGTGAAGTTGGCGGGGAGGCACTCTCCTCCAACTCGGAGCTGGAGGCGAGCGCCGATCTACTGGTGCTCGGCGTCAAGCCGACCGCCCTCGACCTGGTCGCAGATGAGATCGGAGACACGCGAAAACCGGTCCTCTCCCTTCTCGGGGGGACTTCGATCGATGTTGTGGCAACCCGCTTTCCAGGCGCGCCCGTCTTCCGCGTCATGCCAAACCTTCCCGTGGAAGTGAGAAAAGGAGTCCTTGTTTTCGCATCTGACTCGAACTCGGATCGGGCGGAAGCGATTCGTGATCTCCTTTCTCATCTCGGGAGGGTGGTGGAGCTGCCCGACTCGGACTTCGACGCCGCCACCGCGGTGATGGGGTGCTCTCCGGCCTATCTGGCGCTGGCCGTCGAAGCAATCGCCGACGCCGGGACGGAGGCCGGGATGGACCGCGAGCTCTCCCTCTCCATGGTCGTCGAGGCCGCCGCCGGTACGGCGGAGCTGCTGCGCCGACATGAGCCCGTCGAGGTGCGCAGGGCGGTGGCCTCGCCCGGCGGCAGCACCGAAGCCGGGCTGGACGCTCTCGAGCGGGAGGGCGGGCGCGAGGCGCTCGAGGCCGCCGTGCGGGCGTCGCTGGCGCGGATGAGGGGGGAGGATCTCCAATGAGCGCGGTGACACTGCTCGCGGCCCTGCGCGACGACATCGCGACATACGTCAACGCGCTGTTCATCGTCTACATCGCGCTGATCTTCGCCAGCGTGCTGATCTCCTACCTGCCCAGGGTTCCGTACAACCGCGCGCTGCGCGCCGTGCTCGACTTCGTCGGCGAGACGACGCGGCCCTACCTGAACCTCTTCCGCCGCTTCCTGCCGCCGGTCGGGGGTGGCGGCTTTGCGCTCGACCTCAGCCCGGTGATCGGGATCATCGTGCTGTTCGTGCTTCAGGCGATCGTCGTGGGCCTGATCTCGGGGTGAGCGTCCGCAGCCGCGCCTGGGCCCTGGCTGGAGCCGTCTGCGGCATCGTCGTCGGCCTGGATCAGACGACGAAGGCGATCGCCCGGGCGGAGCTGAGCCCCGACTCCGGTGTCTCGGTCATCGGCCCCCTGAAGCTGATCGAGGCGCACAACAGCGGCGTCGCATTCGGGCTTCTGAGCGGGGGCGGAGCCCTGCTGATCGTGGCCACGGCGCTGGCGCTGGTCGCGATCCTGCTGCTCTTCGCGCGCGAGCCGGAGCGGCCCGGCGCGCCGCTCGCCACCGGTCTGCTGCTGGGTGGCGCGCTCGGCAACCTCGCCGATCGGGCCCGCGCAGGCGAGGTGACCGATTTCATCGACATCGCCCTCTGGCCGGCGTTCAACCTGGCGGACGTGGCGATCACGGCCGGGATCGTGCTTCTCGCGTTCTCCTACCTGCGCGAGCCGGAGGCCGCTTGAGCTCCCCACCGGAGGCGCGGGTCGTCCACCTGGACGAGTACCTGGCGGTGGTGGACAAGCCCGCCGGCCTCGTCGTGCACGCCGCCCCCACGCACCGGGGGCCGACGCTCGTCGATCAGCTCGGCGAGCTGCTCGGCGGCGGCGAGGATCCGGCGCGGCCCGGGATAGTCCACAGACTCGACAAGGGCACCAGCGGGCTGCTTGTCGTCGCCCGCACCGACGAAGCCCACCGCCTCCTTCAGCAGTGGATACGGGAGCGAGAGGTGGAGCGCGCCTACCTGGCGCTGGCGAGCGGCCGGATGCGTTCGCGAACGGGAACGATCGACGCGCCAATCGGGCGCGACGCGCGGCGGCGACAGCGGATGGCGGTCTCCGGCGCTGCCTCCCGCGAGGCGCGGACGCATTTCGAGGCGCTCGAGCTGTTGCCGGCCGACACTTACCTGGAGGCCAAATTGGAGACCGGCCGAACCCACCAGATCCGCGCTCACCTGGCGGCCATCGGCCACCCGCTGGTGGGAGACTCGACCTACGGTGGCCCCGGCAGGTACGGGCTTCGCCGCCAGTTCCTGCACGCGCACCGACTCGTGTTCGCGCATCCGCACAGCGGGAAGCGGATCGCCTTCTCCTCCGAGCTGCCGGCCGAGCTCGCCGCCGCGCTGGCCGAGGCCCGGGCCGTCTGAGCGGGCCCGCGGCGCTCCCGTTCACGCTCTACAATCGCGTTTCCGCAATCAACCCCCCGTCTCTCGAACCGGCTCCTGCCCGGCAGCGCCGGGTCCCGGCAAGTGGGACGGGTGAGCCGCAAGACAACGACAAGGAGTCCTGAATGCCCGAGGTGGGGATCAAAGAGCTGCTGGAGGCCGGTGTGCATTTCGGCCACCAGACTCGCCGCTGGAACCCGAACATGCGCCGGTACATCCACGGCGAGCTGGACGGGATCCACATAATCGACCTGCTGCAGACCGAGGATCTGATGGAAGAGTCGCGCCGCTTCGCCGGCGAGCTGTCCAGCGGCGGCGGCACGGTGCTCTTCGTCGGAACGAAGAAGCAGGCTCGCGACGCGATCAAGTCGTGGGCCGAGCGCAGCGGGATGCCGTACGTCAACCAGCGCTGGCTGGGCGGTCTGCTTACGAACTTCAACACGATGTCGGCGCGGATCAAGCGGTTGCACGAGCTGCTCGGCCTGCAGGAGGAAGGCAAGCTCGACCTGCTGCCGACGAAGGAGAAGATGAGGATGCTCGCCGAGCTGGAGAAGCTCGAGTACAACCTCGGCGGGGTCCGCGACATGGACCGTCTTCCCGACGCCGTGTTCGTCGCCGACCTGAAGACGGAGGAGATCGCCGTCCGGGAAGCGGCAAGGCTGCGCATCCCGATCATCGGCCTGGTCGACACCAACTGCGACCCGGGGCCGATCGACTACGTGATCCCCGGCAACGACGACGCGATCCGCTCCTGCGAGCTGGTGATCGGCACGGTCGGCGCGGCCGTCGAGTCGGGCGCCGGCGCCTGGCGCGTGCAGGAGGAGAAGCGTATTGCTGAGGAGATGGAGCGCAGGCGCCGCGAGGAAGAGGAGCGCAAGAAGCGAGAGGCCGAAGAGAAAGCCCGCCAGGAGGCCGAGGAGGCAGCGAAGGCGGCTGCTGAAGCCCAGGCCGCGCCGGAGGCTCAAAGCGAGGAGGCGAAGTCGTGACCGTTTCCGCTGGCGATGTGAAAACCCTTCGCGACCGGACCGGCGCCGGGATGATGGACTGCAAGTCGGCGCTGGCCGAGGCGGACGGTGACCTGGAGCGGGCAACCGAGATCCTCCGCGTCAAGGGTCAGGCTTCGGCGGCGAAGCGCGCCGGCAAGGGCACCGAGGAGGGCGTCGTAGCCTCTTATATCCACGCCAACGACAAGGTCGGCGCGATGGTCGAGGTCCAGTGCGAGACGGACTTCGTCGCTCGCAACGAAGACTTCAAGGCCTTCGCCTACGAGGTCGCGCTGCACGTTGCCGCGACTTCGCCGCTCTACGTGAGCGCCGACGAGATCCCGGCCGAAGAGCGGCAAGCCGAGCAGCGCGTCTTCGAGGAGAAGGCGCGCGAGGACGGCAAACCCGACGAGGTGGTCGGCAAGATCGTCGAGGGGCAGCTGGCGAAGTGGGCGAGGGAGGTGGCGCTGCTCGACCAGGAGCACGTCAACGCCGACAAGCACGAGGGCAAGACGATCGAGGGGCTGCGCCAGGAGTTGGCCGCCAAGACCGGCGAAAACGTCCGCGTCGCCCGCTTTGCCTACTTCCGGGTCGGCGAGGGGTAGGCTCGCACCCGGCGCAACCGGTCCGTGTGAGGAGGAGATGGGCGAGCAATTCGAGCCGCAGTTCGGCCGCATCCTGCTGAAGCTCTCAGGCGAGGCGCTGATGGGCGCCCGCGACCACGGGACCGACGCGGAGGAGGTGCGCCGGATCGCGTCCCAGGTCCACGCGATCCGCGAGCGTGGAGTCGAGGTGGCGATCGTGGTCGGCGCCGGCAACATCTATCGCGGCCTGGCCGGGGCTGCCGAGGGCATGGATCGGGCGACCGGGGACTACATGGGGATGCTGGCCACGGTCCTCAACGCGCTCACCCTCCAGGATGCGCTGGAGAGCCAGGGCGAGCACACAAGGGTTATGTCCGCGATCGACGTCAAGGAGGTCGCCGAGCCATACATCCGACGCCGCGCGATGCGCCACCTGGAGAAGGGCAGGGTCGTGATCTTCGCCGCGGGCACCGGCAACCCGTTCTTCACCACCGACACCGCCGCGGCGCTGCGCGCCCTGGAGATCCACGCCGAGGCGATCCTGATGGCCAAGAACGGCGTCGAGGGGGTCTACGACGCAGACCCAGCCCAGGACCCTGGAGCCCGGATGATCGGGGAGCTGACCCACAGGGAGGCGATCGAGCGCGGCCTGCGGGTGATGGACTCGACCGCGCTCTCGCTGTGCATGGACAACGACCTGCCGATCTACGTCTTCAACATGGCGGACGAGGGGAACATAGATAGGATCGTCTCGGGCGAGCGGGTCGGAACGCTGGTCTCCAGCGGGGCCGGCTCGGAGGCGAGGACGGAGGCCTGATGGAGTTGATCGACGAACTGCTGGCGGACGCGACCGAACGGATGCGCAAGTCGGTCGAGTCGACAAAGGGGGAGCTGGCGACCGTTCGCACCGGGCGGGCCTCCCCCCACCTCCTCGACCGGATCGTCGCCGACTACTACGGGGCGCAGACGCCGCTCAAGCAGCTCGCGAACGTGGCGACGACGGACGCGCGGCTGCTGACCGTCACCCCCTATGACAAGTCCTCGCTGGGCGCGATCGAGAAGGCGATCATGGAGTCCGACGTCGGCTTGACTCCGAGCAACGACGGCAATGTGATCCGCCTCCAGGTCCCGGAGCTGACCGAGGAGCGGCGCCGGGAGATGGTGAAGGTCGTGCACGGCGTCGCGGAGGAGGGCAAGGTCGCCGTGCGCAACGTGCGGCGTGACGTGATGAACGACCTGCGCGAGCTGAAGAAGGACGGCGAGGCCGGCGAGGACGACGAGCGCCGAGCCGAGGCGGCGCTCCAGTCCCAGACCGACGAGGCGACCGGCGAGATCGACTCTCTTTTAAAGGGCAAAGAAGAGGAGATCCTTGAGGTCTGAGACGGCTGCAAACCGGCGCATCTCGGGGTCTTCGGTCGGACTCCTCGGGTCACGCACTTGTGTGCGCTCCCCTCGTCGCCCTCCCTGCATCCCCCGAACTGCTTGGTTTTCGCCGTCTCAGCGGCAGTGAGTCCCAAATACGTCGCCGTCATCACCGATGGCAACGGCAGGTGGGCGCAAGAGAGAGGGCTGCCGGTAATAGAGGGGCACCGGGCGGGCGCCGACACGGTCAAGGCGCGGCTTAGGGATGCGGTCGAGCTGGGGGTGGAGGAGCTGACCGTCTACTCGTTCTCCACCGAGAACTGGTCGCGGCCGGCAGCCGAGGTCGGAGGGCTGATGCGGATGTTCGGGGAGCGGATCGAGGCCGAGACCCCGGAGCTGCACGAGGAAGGCGTGCGGATGCGCTTCGTCGGCCGGCGCGCGGGGGTCGACCCCGGTCTCGTCGAGCGGATGCGCTGGGCGGAGGAGCTGACCGGCGCCAACCGCCGGGTCACTCTGTTCGTCGCCTTCAACTACGGCGGCAGGGCGGAGATCGTCGACGCGGCGCGAGCCTTCGAAGGGGACTCCGAGGAAGAGTTCCGCAGCCACCTGTACGCGCCCGAGATGCACGACCCGGACCTGCTGATACGGACCAGCGGGGAGCTGCGGCTCTCCAACTACCTGCTCTGGCAGTGCGCCTACTCGGAGCTGGTGTTCCGCGACGAGCTGTGGCCGGACTTCGGTCGCGAGGCCTTCGAGGAGTCGCTGAGCGAGTACGCGGGCAGGCGGCGGAGGTTCGGAGCGAGGGCGGCGGGTGACTGAGGAGCGTCCCGGACGGCGCCATCGCGAGCCGGACCTGCGTGGGGCCGAGGAGCTCTTCTCCTTTGCCGACGAGCCGCAGGAGCGGGCGGCCGACGAGCCGAATCCCCAGCCTCGCGAAGATGCCCCGCGACGACAGCGCGGCCCGCTTCGCGGGGAAACCGCGAGGCGGGTCCTCTTTGCGTTCCCCTGGATCGTCTTCGCGATCGCGATAGTCGTCGCCGGGGGCTTGCCCTTCACGATCGCGATGATCGGGATCGGCGCCCTCGCCCTGCGCGAGTACTTCGTGATGACCGCGAGCCTGCGGCCGATCCATCTGGCTGCCTACGCGGCGCTGGCCGGCCTCGTGCTGGCCGCCCACTTCGGCACCGCGTTCAACGTGCTGTTGATTCTGGCCGCTTCGTTCTCGGTCCTCTTCGTGCTCGGCGCCGATCGTCGCCACCGCGACGGGATCACCGTCTCGATGGGGGTGACTCTGCTCGGGCTGGTCTGGATCGGGGTGCCGCTGGTCCACGCCGTGCTGCTCCGGGACCTGCCCGACCACGGAGCCGGCCTGCTGGTGGACGTCCTGGTCGGGACCTTCGTCGCCGACACGGCCGCCTACGCGACCGGCCGCATGTTCGGCAGCCACCCGATAGCGCCCCAGCTCTCACCGAACAAGACCGTCGAGGGCCTGATCGGCGGCTTCGTGATCGGCACGATGGGGGTCTGGTTCGCGGGCCTGTACCAGGACTGGCTCTCCGGGGTGGACGCGCTGATCCTGGGCGCCGCGGTCGCGGCGATCGCACCGGTCGGCGACCTCTTCGAGTCGATGCTGAAGCGCGACCTGGGTCGCAAGGACACCGGCGCCCTGTTCGGCCCTCATGGCGGCCTGCTGGATCGCCTCGACGCCGTCTTCTTCACGGTCGTCGTCGGCTACTACGTCAGCCTGCAGCTCGTGTATTGACAAACTTCGTTCGATGAAGAAGGTGGTGATCCTCGGCAGCACCGGGTCGATCGGGACCCAGGCGCTGGAGATCGTGCGTGGCTCGGAGGAGCTGCGAGTGGTCGCGCTGGCCGCCGACTCCAGCTGGGATGCCGCTGTCGCCCAGGCGCGCGAGCATGGCGTGGAGTCGATAGCGATGTCCGATGCGGAGGCGGCGGCCGCGGCTCGCGGCGCCTGGAGCGGGGCCGTGCTCGAGGGCCAGGAGGGGATCCAAGAGCTGATCGCCTCGTCGGGGGCCGACCTTGTCCTCAACGGGATGGTCGGAGCCGCCGGCCTCGGCCCGACGATCGTCGCGCTGGGCGAGGGGATCGACGTGGCGCTCGCCAACAAAGAGAGCCTGGTGATCGGCGGAGAGCTGACCACCGCTCTTGCCGAGGCGACCGGAGCACGGCTGCTGCCGGTCGACTCCGAGCACTCGGCGCTGTTCCAGCTGATCGCCGCGGAGCCGCCCGGCACCGTCGAGCGCCTCGTCCTCACCGCCTCCGGCGGGCCGTTCCGGGGCCGAACCGATCTCGCCGAGGCGCGCGTAGACGAGGCGCTCGACCACCCGACGTGGAAGATGGGCGGCCGCATCACGATCGACTCCGCGACCCTGATGAACAAGGGCTTCGAGGCGATCGAAGCTCACCACTTCTTCGGTGTGCCCTACGAGCGGATCGACGTCGTCGTCCACCCGCAGTCGATCGTCCACTCGCTCGTCGACCTCAACGACGGAGCGACGCTCGCCCACCTCGGCCATCCGGACATGAGAGTGCCGATCTCCTATGCGCTGCACTATCCCGAGCGGGCCGACGTCGACGTGCCAAGACTCGACCTTGCGGCCACCGGAGAGCTGACCTTCGAGGCGCCCGACCTGGAGACGTTTGCCTGCCTGCGACTGGCGCTGGACGCGGGCAGGGAGGGGGGGACCGCGCCCTGCGCCCTGAATGCGGCAGACGAGGTCGCGGTCGCCGCCTTCCTCGAAGGCAGCATCCCGTTCACCGGCATCGCGCGGGTGATCGGCGCGGTGCTGGAGGAGATGCCGGCACGGAGAGCGGGGCACTTCGATGAGCTGTTCGAGGTGGACGAGGAGGCACGGCACCGTGCCGCGGCGCATGCCCGGGGGCTGGCGCCGGCATGAGCTGGGTCCTGGTAGTCGGGGGCTTCTCGCTGCTGATCGTCCTCCACGAGCTGGGCCACTTCGTGGCCGCCAAGGCGACCGGGATGCGGGTCGAGCGCTTCTTCCTCTTCTTCCCGCCGAAGCTGGTCTCGATCAGGCGGGGGGAGACCGAGTACGGGATCGGCGCGATCCCGGCGGGCGGCTTCGTGAAGATCACCGGGATGAACCCGGATGAGGAGCTGCCGCCCGAGGCGCAGGGGCGCGGCTACTACGACCAACCCGTCTGGAAGCGGATCGTCGTCATCGCTGCCGGCCCGGCGGTGAACATCGTCCTCGCCTTCCTGATCTTCTTCGTCCTCTCCTTCGGCGCTCGCGAGGTGACCCAGGAAGTCGGCGAGATCGTCCCCGGCTCCCCGGCCGGCGCCGCGCTCCAGCAGGGCGACCGAGTCCTGGCGGTGGACGGGCGCAGCTACGCGGGGGCCGCCCGCGAGGAGCGCCTGACGCGGTTCGCCGAGCGGGTTGCCGCGCACGAGTGCGCCGGGGAGCCGTCCCGCGGCTGCCGGGCGCAGACCCCGGTGCGGCTGCAAATCGAGCGCGGCGGCACGGAGCGAACGGTCGTGATTCGCCCTGTCTACGACCCGGCCGTGGAACGGACCCGACTGGGCTTCTCCTACGGCAGCGAGCCGGTGGACCTTGCCCCGGCGGGTGCGGCGGAGCGATCCGCCGACTTCATGTGGCTGATCACCAGCCAGACGATGGGGGTCTTCGCTCGGCTCTACGACGCCGAGCAACGCAAGCAGGTCTCCGGAGTCGTCGGGATCAGCGACACCGCCAACCGCACGATCAACGAGTTCGGCGCCAGGGAGGCGCTGATCCTGCTCGCAATCGTCAGCTTCTCGCTGGGGCTGATCAACCTCTTCCCGTTCCTGCCGCTCGACGGCGGGCACATCTTCTGGAGCCTGGTCGAGAAGGCGCGCGGACGGCGAGTCCCGTTCCGAATCATGGAGCGCGCCGGGGTGCTCGGCTTCGTGTTGGTGATCATGCTCTTCGCGATCGGCCTGACCAATGACATCGGGCGGTTGACCGGGGAGGGGTTCGGCCCGCGGTGACGCATGCGCCGCTTGCGGCGCTTCAGCTGGGCGGCGCTCCTACCGTCGTGCCCGGCGGCGCGCTTCCCGCAGGACCAGCGCTCGGTTCCTCAGGCCCCTTCCGACCAGCCTCGTCCTGAGGCCGCGCCTGCCCGCCCGCCGCACGAGGCGCCGGCCTTGCCCGGTGAGCCTGACGCGGACCACGCGCAGCCGCCTGCCGGCGGGAAAGCCGTACCGGGCCCTGCCGACGACGATGTTGCGCACCGTCCGGCGCCCGCCCCTGCGGCTCCGGACCCGAGCGACGATCCGCAGGACGCCGCGACAGCGGGCGCCCTGCTGTCCCCGGCAGCGGATCCTGACCAACGCCCTGCCCCTCCGGACGAGGGCGACGCTCGCCGCGAACGCGGTTCCGGGCTGAGGCCCGGAGGAGGGCGACCGGGGCGAATCGTCGCCAGGCTCGTCCGGCTGCGTCGGGGACGAGGTGCAGCGGCGCTCGGAGGGAGCCTCGGAGTTCGGCCGCGGGTCGGGGAAGACCTCGGAGAAGTCGGTGGCGCTGTCGTCGGTGTCGTCGGCCGCTTCCAGGTAGGTGGGGCATCCGGGGGAGATCGTGCGGCGGATCGCCTGCCCGGACGGGATGCCGCCGGGGGACGCGGGGGAGCCCGCCGAGTCAGGCAGCGAGGCGTTGCCGGTGAAGTCTCCCCAGGAGACGCAGTCGGGCGGTGAGCCGTCCAGCCAGCAGACGGCGCCGCCGCTCGCGTCGATCTCGAATCCGGCCTCCGCCTGATCGTCCGGCGCGACGCCGAACGTCGACTGGACGCCAGTGTCGCCGACCAGGATCGTGTTGTTGCCGTGGTCGTCGTTGGGCGCTGCGTAACCGCCGGTGAAGGTGTACGTGTACTTCGTGGCCCCGCTCGCATCGTAGATCCGCAGGCTGTGGCCGCCGACGAAGCCCTCGCCGGCCTGCAGCATCTGCAGCACGACGTAGCTGTCGTTGCCGGAGCCGGGGTGGACCTCCCGAACCTTGATCAGGTGGAAGGCAGCCCCAGCAGTGGATGACCAGAGCGCGGACGCCCCGATCGTCACGGTAATCGCCGCGAGCAGCAGCCGGAGCCGCCGAGCCGCTGGAGAGCCGTGCCTCATCGTCGCTCACCTCCCTGTCTTGCCCGGGCACCGCGCCGCCGGTTCGCCCGTCTCTTAACGGGCTTGAGCGTCACGACCCGGTTCTTCAAGCCCCCGCCTACCAGTATGGCCGCGAAGCCCCGCCGGCCCGCCCGTCGCAGCAGCCGCTTCCCTCGCCCATTGAGCCTCACGCGGACGGTGCGCAGCGGCCTGCCGGCGGGGAGGTTGTACCGGGCCCTGCCGATCACGATGTTGCGCACCCTCTTGCGGTTGCCCCTGCCGACCCTGACGCGGAGGATCAGTCTCGCGACGCCCTTGCAGCGCGCGCCCTGCTGCCCGCGGCAGCGGGTCCTGAGCAGGGCGATGGCGCCCCTGACCGGGGCGACGCGTGCGGCGAACGCGGTGCCGGCGGCCACCGGCTCCGCCGTCGGGTCGGGCGACGGGTCGGAATCATCTGAATCCGACGGGGGAGGGTCGTCTGCCGGCTCGGAGATGAAAACCGAGACGTCGAAGGTGTAGCCGGCCGGTGTCGGATCTTCGTTGCCACTCGGGTCGATCGCCCGCACCTGGAATGTGTGGGAGCCGTTGGTGAGGCCCGTATAGGTGATCCCGGTGGCGGGGCAGTCCACAAACGGGCTGCCGTCCAGCTTGCACTGGAAGGTCGAGCCGGGCTCGTTGGAGCTGTACTCGAAGGTCGCGGTCGAGCTGTCGCTGGGGTTGGGAGGCATCGACGTGATCGTCGTCTCCGGCGGCTCCTCGTCCGCAAGGTCGTTGTCGACCTCCCAGGTGTAGGTGCCGGCCGGGAACGCCGCGGGCGTGCCCTGGTTGCCGGCGAGGTCGGTGGCTCGGACAATGAACGTGTGAAGGCCGTCGCTGAGGCTCGAATAGGTCTCGCTGCCCACCGGGCAGCTTTCGAACGTGCCGGTCCCTGCGGGCGTGTCGAGCCTGCACTGGGTGCTCGCAACCGACTCGTTCGCCTGGTAGGTGAACGCGGCGCTCGCGCCGGAGCTCGGGTTGTCCGGCTGGTCGGTGATCGTCATCGTCGGATCGACCGTGTCGACAGTCCAGCTGTGCGTTGCGGGAGTCGGATCGGTGCCGTCGGCGTTGGTGGCGCGTACCTGAAAGGAGTGCGGCGTGCCGGATGCGGAGTCGTCGCCGTCGAGAGACGTGTACTCCTGCGGAGGTGTGCACAGCTCAAACGGAGCATTGTCGAGCTTGCACTTGAAGCTGGCACCTTCCGAGGGTGTCGCCGTGAACGAGAAGGTGATCGCGGTGCTGTTGGTGGTGTCCCCATTCGGGACAGACGCTGAGGTGATGGTCGTCTGCGGCGCGACGCAGTTGCTCTCCACGATCGGGCTGGAGTTGCTGCGGGGTTCCGGGTCGCGTTCGAAGAAGTCGGTGCTGCTGTCGTTCGTATCGTCGGCAACTTCCAGCAGCGTTGAGCAGTTGGGCGCGATTGAGCGATGCAGGGCCTTGCCGGCCGTCACTCCTCCAGGAGAGGCGGGACTTCCGGTGGAAAAGCCGCTGCCCGCGAAGCTCCCCCAGGAGACGCAGTCGATGTTGTCGAAGCAGACTGCGCCGCCTGCTGAGGGTATGTTTAGTGTGGAGTTCTCGCCGTCCGGGTCCGGGCCGTCCGGGAAGGCGGTCTTATAGCCGCTGTCCGCGACGAGGATCGTCGCTTGGTTCTGACCATTGGAGAGGTGCGCCGGAAAGGTGAAGGTGGCCGTCGTGTCGCCTGCGGCATCGTGCACGGTGATCGAGTGCCCGCCGACGAACTGCTGGCCCGACGCGTACATCTGCAGCACCACGTAGCTGTCGTTGCTGGGCCCCGGGTAGACCTCCCGAACCTTCATCAGGTGGAAGGTGGCCGACGCTACAGGAGGGGCAATCAACGCGCCTGCGAGCACGGCGATTACGGCTGCGAAGAAGCGGCAACCTCCCATTCGGTTGTGCTACGCATGAGGCGCCGGCCGGGTTCAATGGCGGGCGGCGATCATCTGAACCCGCCGCGGCCGGGGTTCGTAACCCGGTGGCATGTGCGCCCTCCCTGCGTCAAGATCGAGCCCATGGCCCGGGCACTGAGTGACGAGCGCGACGTCCGCGAGGCCTACGCCGCCCATAGCGGCGAGCTGTTCGGGTTCGCGGTGCGCTCCCTGGGCGACTCCGGCCTCGCCGAGGAGGCCGTGCAGGAGACGTTTCTGCGCGCATGGCGGGCCGGGGACCGCTTCGACCCGCAGATCGGCTCGCTGCGCACCTGGCTGTTCGCGATCCTGCGCAACGTCGTGATCGACCTCAGCCGCGCCCGGGCGGCGCGCCCCGGCGTCGCCGACGGTGGGGTCGAGCCCTCAGCCGACCCGCTCGACGAGGCGCTGCTCGGCTGGCAGGTCGAGGAGGCGATGCGGCGAATCGGTGCCCAGCATCGTCAGATCCTGATCGAGACCTACTACAGAGGGCGGCCCTACGGCGAGGTCGCCAGGGAGTTGGGAGTGCCCGAGGGAACTGTGAAGAGTCGCGTCTACTACGGGCTCCGCGCCCTGCGGGTGGCGCTGGAGGAGATCGGCTATGAAGGCTGAGAGCTGCCGCGAATGGCGTGAGTCCCTGGGCGCCCACGCCCTGGGGCGGCTGTCGGGCGAGGAGCGGGCGGCGCTGGAAGCCCACCTGGAGGGCTGCGCCGAGTGCAGGGCGGAGCTGGAGTCGCTGTCGGTGGTTGCCCAGTTGATGCCGCTGGCGGACCCGGAGAGCTTCGCCACCGAGCCCCAGCCGCCGCCGGCCCTGGCGGACAAGGTGGTTTCAGCCGTTCACACCGAGCGCCGGACGCAGCGGCGTCGCCGGTTCCGGCTCGGGCTCGCCGTCGGCGGGGCAACCGCGGCGGTGACCGTGGCCCTGCTCGTGTTTTTCGCGTTTCCCGGCGAGGAGAGCCGCGGCCGCCACGTGGACTTCGGCTCGCTGCCTGCCGGCGTGGAGATCTCCGCCAGGCTCGAGCCGCGCCCCTTCGGGACGGAGGTTCACGTCTACGTGAAGGGCGCCCGACCCGGGACTCTCTGCCGGGTCTTCCTGCGAGGGCCCGACGGGGCCCGGCTGTCGGCCGGCTCCTTCCGCTACCGGAAGGGCGACGACTCGAACGCGATTCTCAGCTCCGCGCTGGCGCTTCGCCGCGCCGAGGCGCTCGGTGTTCGCGTCGGCGGTCGCACCTTTCTGGCGCCGGTGCCTCCAGCCGGCTCGGCCTAGCCCGCCGGTAGGTACGCTTGAGCCGTGGCTTCCAAGCGGCAGATATTCGTCGGCGGGGTGCCGATCGGCGGCGGCGCGCCGGTTGCCGTGCAGACGATGACCAAGACCGAGACCGCCAACCTCGAGGCGACGATGGACCAGGTGCGCAAGGTGGCCGACGCCGGGGCGGACCTGGTGCGGGTCGCGGTGCCGCGCGAGAAGGACGCCGAGGCGCTGCGGACGATCGTCCGCGACTCGCCGATCCCGGTGATCGCAGACATCCACTTCAACCACACGCTGGCGCTGAAGGCGATCGACGCGGGCGCCCACTGCATCCGGCTTAACCCCGGCAATATCGGCGGCCGCGACAAGGTCGCCGAAGTCGCGAAGAAGGCCACCGCGGCCGGTGTGCCGATGCGCATCGGGGTCAACTCGGGCTCCCTGCCCAAACACCTGCACGATCTGGAGCGGGCCAGCCCGGTCGAGGCGCTGGTCGCCGCCGCGGTGGAGTTCGTCGAGCTGATGGAGTCACTCGAGTTCGAGGACTTCAAGGTCTCGATCAAGTCGACCAACGTGCCGAACACGATCGCCGCCAACCGGATGCTCTCGGAGCGCATTCCCTATCCGCTGCACCTGGGGATCACCGAGGCGGGGACCAAGTGGTCGGGGTCGCTGAAGTCCTCCGTCGGGCTTGGCACCCTGCTCGCCGACGGGATCGGGGACACGGTCCGGATCAGCCTCTCGACCTTCCACGCCGAAGAAGAGGTGAAGGTCGCCTGGGAGATCCTCAAGGCCCTGCAGCTGCGCGAGCGCGGGCCGGTGTTGATCGCCTGCCCGACCTGCGGCCGCCTGCAGTTCGACATGGACTCGGTCGTCGCCGAGATCGAGCGGCGGCTGGAGGACTACGTGGAGCCGATCGAGGTGGCGGTTCTCGGCTGCGCGGTGAACGGAATCGGCGAGGCTTCGCACGCCGACTTCGGCATCACGGGCGCCAGGAACGAGGGCCTGATCTTCGCCGGCGGCAAGCCCCTGCGCAAGGTGCCCCAGGCGAACCTGGTCGACGCCCTGTTCGAGGAGATCGACAGGTCGCTCGACCGCGGCGAGGTCGAGGTCGACGAGCGGAAGGCAGGTGAGGGGGCGGCCTGGCTGGCGAAGATCGAGGAGGAGAACGCCGGCGACCTGACGCCGGAGAAGATTGCCAAGCTGGAGCAGGAGGCGGCGCAGCAGGGCGAGGCGGACAAGGTCCTGCTGGATGAGGACGAATCGCCGACGGCGGGGCGGAGATTCACGAGGGCCTGAGCTCTCCGGCGGGCGGGTCCTCATCAAACGCCGCCTCCTCCGCTCCCGCTCGGGCGCGCTAATGACAACCGGCGATCTCGCGCCCTCGCTCCCGCGTCCGGGGGCGGCGGGCAACGATGCCAACGTGCTCCGGAGTCTTATGCCGGATAGGTTGCGCGAATGACCAGGTTCTCGGAAACACTGCTTCCGACACTCAAAGACCCGCCGGCTGACGCTGAGTCGCTCTCGCACAAGCTGATGGTGAGAGCTGGGTTGGTGCGTCAGCTTGGGGCGGGGTTGTGGACGTATCTGCCGGCCGGGTGGCGGGCGCACCGGAAGGTGGAGGCGATCATCCGCGAGGAGATGGAGGCGATCGGCTGCGAGGAGATGCTGATGCCCGTCCTGCAGCCGGCCGAGCCGTGGCGGAAAACCGGCCGCTACGAGATCGACGAGCTGTTCAAGCTGGAGGACCGCAAGGGCTCGCCCCTGGTGCTGGCGATGACCCACGAGGAGAGCATCACCGACCACATTGCCCGTGAGGTCCGCTCCTACCGCGACCTGCCGCTGATGCTGTTCCACATCCAAACGAAGGAGCGCGACGAGCCGCGGCCCCGAGCGGGCGTGCTGCGCACCCGCGAGTTCGCGATGAAGGACGCCTACTCCTTCGACCGCGACGAGGCCGGCCTCGACAGGGCCTACGAGCTTCAGACGGAGGCCTACGCGCGGATCTTCGACCGCTGCGGATTGAGCTGGCACCGGGTCGAGTCCGAGGTCGGGATGATGGGGGGCTCCGGCGCCCACGAGTACATGGCGCCATGCGCCGCGGGGGAGAACGAGATCGCCTTGGCGCCCGGCTTCGCCGCCAACGTCGAGGTAACCGAGCTGCGCGACGGCGACCCGGGCCCGAGCGGGGGCGTCGTCGAGGTCCAGCCGGCGATCGAGATCGGCAACATCTTCAAGCTCGGAACCCGCTACTCGGAGCCGCTCGGCGCCACGTATCTCGACGAGGAGGGCGAGGAGCGACCGATCGTGATGGGCAGCTACGGGATCGGGCCCGCCCGGGTCGTCGCCGCAGCGATCGAGCAGGGCGCCGACGAGCGCGGGATCGTCTGGCCGCCCGGGATCGCTCCCTGGCAGGTCCACCTGGTTTCGCTGGCCAGGGCCGACGAGCCCGAGCGGGAGGCTGCCGACCGGCTCTACGCGGAGCTGGGCGAGGAGCTGGGCGCCGAGGTCCTCTACGACGACCGCGACGCGGGGCCGGGGGAGAAGCTGACCGACGCCGAGCTGCTCGGCTGCCCGCTCCGTGTCGTCGTCGGCCGGCGCGGGCTGGCGGACGGCGTCGTCGAGGCGCAGCAGCGCGCCGACGGCGCCGAGCACCGGCTGCCGGTCGCCGAGGCAGCGGAGCGGGCGGCGCGGATTCTCGCCGATGACTGAGGGGGCTCCCTTCGGGAAGGGGCGCGTCCGGCGGCTCTTCGGCCTCGATCGCAGCGGGCCCGCCCCGAAGCAGACGCTGGGCGGCGAGCCGCTGCACCCCTGGACGCTGCCCAACTTCGTCGGCTACCTGCGCCTCGCCGCGCTGCCGGTCTTCCTCTACCTGGCCTTCGAGTCCGGGGACGGGCGAAGCTTCGCATCGGCGGCGCTCTTCTGGGCGATCGCGGTCGGCGATTACCTGGATGGCCTGCTGGCCCGGGTCACCGGCCAGTACAGCCGGCTCGGCGCAATGCTCGACCCGCTCGTCGACCGGCTCACGATCGTCTGCGGAGCGGCGGTCTGCTGGCACTTCGAGCTGCTGCCGCGCTGGGCGTTGGCGATGCTGGTCGCGCGCGAGGCGGCGATGCTGCTGCTTGCGCAGTACGGGTTGCGCCATGGGGTGCAGCTCGCGGTCAACTGGCCGGGGCGGATATCGGTCTTCCCGATCATGGGAGGGATTTTCTTCGCGCTGGCCTTCGACGGGTGGGCTCCGCCGGCGCTGCTGATCGTCGGGCTGGCCCTGGCGATCCTGGCCACAGTCCTCTACGCTCGGACCGGGTGGCGGACGATCCACGGCGGGGAGAGCCCCGAAGCCCGGTCTCCATAAACCTTCAACCTCGAGTTGAACGTTTGTGCGGCAGGGCCCTATAATCGCCGAACACGCCGCCGATAGCGAGGAGCGAGATGGAGGAAACCTTTCCCGATCTGGGGTCCCTCAGCGACAAGGAGCTGAAGGACCTGATCGAAAAGCTCACCGAAGAAGAGCAGGAGATCTCCTACCGGCGGCGCGTGCTGCACGGCAAGATCGACATCCTGCGGGCGGAGCTGGTCAACCGGCTGCGCCAGAAGCGCGAGCGGGGCGACTCGCTGATCTCGGGCGACGACGTCAGCCGCCTTACCGAGATCCTCGCCGGCAAGAGTCGGACGACCAAGGACGAACCCGGCGCCTGAGCGCCGCGCAGCAATGGCCGTCCACTGCCCCGACTGCGGTTTCGTCAACCCCGAGGGCGCAAACTACTGCCAGAAATGCGGTGCCTACCTCGGCGGCTCCGGGGAGGGCGGTGACGAGCCGACAACGATGGCCTACACGATCGACGAGGCAGGCGAGATGCAGCCGGTCGACATCGACGAGGTGGTCGAGGAGGCCGGCGCGGCGCTGGTCATCCGCTCCGGCGGGGGTCGGGTAGGGGAGAGTTTCAAGGTCACCGAGGAGCGGGTCAGCATCGGCCGCAGCCCCGACGCCGGAGTATTCCTCGATGACGTCACCGTTTCCCGCAACCACGCGCTGCTGGTAAGCCGGCGCGACGGCCTCTACATCGACGACCTCGGATCCCTGAACGGAACCTACGTGAATCGGCGGCGCATCGAGTCGCACAAGCTCGACGACGGCGACGAGATCCAGATCGGCAAGTACCGGCTCAGCTACCTGGCGAAGTAATGGCCTCCGAGCGACAGGCGACGATGGGAGCCGGCGAATACGCCGGGCAGCGTCACCGGGACTCCGCGAGCCGTCCGCGCAAGGCCCTGACGATCGGCGCGGTCTGCAAGATCCTCGAGAACGAGTTCGACGACATCTCGATCTCGAAGATCCGCTATCTGGAAGACCAGAAGCTGCTCTCCCCCCGGCGCACGTCCGGCGGATACCGCCTCTACAGCCAGTCCGACGTCGAGCGCCTGCGCACGATCCTGCGCATGCAGCGCGATGAGTTCCTGCCACTCAAGGTGATCCGGCAGGAGCTGGCGGCCGGCCACGACATTGATGTCGGCGGCGACCGTCGGAACTCGGGCAGCGCGGTGCGCCGGGCGATCCTGGTCAACACGTCGTCCGCGTACCTGAGCCTGGACGAAGTGGCGGAGGAGACAGGAGCCCGCGAGGAGCTGGTCCGCGAGCTGGAGGAATTCGGGGTGATCCAGCCGGAGCGGCGCGACGGCAAGACCGCCTACGACGAGACCGACCGGGAGATCGTCCGTGCCGCCAACGAGCTGTCGCGAGCGGGGGTCGGCGCCCGCAACTTGCGCGTCTTTCGCTCCTCCGCGGACCGTGAGGCGAACCTTCTCGAAGCGGTGCTCGGCCCCTCGTTGCGGTCCCGCAACCCGGAGCGCCGCAAGGAGGCGCTGGAGAGCCTGGAGAGCCTGGCGGCGACGGTCAGCCACCTGAAGCATCTCCTTCTCGTGCGGGATCTGCGGCGACTGGCTGGAGACTGAAGCTGCCTCGAGTCACGCGCCAGCGAGTCGTAGCCGCCTCGCCGGAAGGGGTCTGGGATCTGATTTCCGACCCCTATAGCCTGCCGCGCTGGTGGCCCCGCGCCACCCGTGTGGAGAGCGTCGACGGCGCCGGCGAGGGTGCTCAGTGGACGACCGTGCTGGAGACTGCCGACGGGCGAGGCGTGCGGGCGGACTATCGCTGCTCGGCGTTCGAGCGGGGCCGCCGCTACTGCTGGGAACAGCAGCTGGCAGGGACGCCTTTCGAGCGCCATCTGCGCGCCGCCGGGATCGAGCTCAGCCTGCGCCGCCGGGACGCCGGCACCGCTGTGGAGGTGACCGCGACCCAGTCCCTGCGGGGCCTTTCCCGCCTGGGCGCGCCGATGATGCGCCGGGCACAGGGCGCTACGGTGGAAACGGCGCTGGACGGGATCGAGGCGGCGCTGGCGCCCGCGAAGGGCGACACCGGGTGAGCGCCGCTCCGCGTCGCGACCTGCGCTGGTGGGGCTGGGGAGACCCCGGCTTCGCCGAAGGGCTGGAGCCGGAGGCATTGGCGACGCTGCGCGAGGCGGTCGGCGAGCTGACGCCGGCCTCGCGCCCCGAGTCGATCTCGGATGTCGAGTTGCCGCCCGCTGCGCCGCTGCCCGCCTCCGTCGCCGGTGCGGTAGGCGAGGAGGGGCTGTTCACGGGGATCGAGGACCGGGTTCGGCACGCAACCGGCCGTGGCTACGCGGACCTGGTCGGGCTGCGCAGCGGGCGGCTGGACACGGCTCCGGATGCCGTCGCGCTGCCCGAAGACGCAGCGGCCGTAGAGAGGGCGCTCGCCGCCTGTGCGGCGGAGGGCGTCGCCGTCGTCCCGTTCGGCGGCGGGACCAGCGTCGTCGGCGGCGTAGCTCCGCTCCGCGGCACGCACGAACGGCTGCTCAGCCTCGACCTCTCGCGGCTGCGCGGAGTCGCGGTCGACCGCCGCTCGCTGACGGCGCGGCTCGGCGCCGGCCTGCGAGGCCCGGAGGTGGAAGCGGCGCTTGCCCACCACGGCCTGACGCTCGGCCACTTCCCGCAATCCTTCGAGTACGCGACGGTCGGCGGCTTTGCCGCGACGCGTTCCGCCGGGCAGGCCTCCAGCGGCTACGGCCGCTTCGACGAGCTCGTCACCTCGATCCGGCTGCTCGGTCCCGCCGGGGCGTTGGAGACGCTGAAGACGCCGCACACCGCCGCGGGCCCCTCGCTGCGCGAGCTGGTCGTCGGCTCGGAGGGGACGCTCGGCGTGATCCCCGACGTCACCGTGCGGGTGCGCCCGGCTCCGGAAGAGCGCCGCTACGAAGCCTGGATGGCGGAGAGCTTCGACGCCGGCATGGAGATCGTCCGGGCGCTGGCGCAGGGATCCGCCCTTCCCGACGTGGTCCGCCTCTCGGATGAGGAGGAGACCCGGATTTCGCTGGCGCTCTCTGGGCCCCGGGGGGCCGCCGGTGCTGCTTTCGAGCGCTATCTGAGGGCCCGTCGCCGGGCCGGCGGGTGCCTGGTGATCGTCGGCTTCGAGGGGGGCGGGCAGGAGGTGAAGCGCCGGCGGGGGGATGCCGCGGGTGTCCTGCGCGGCGGCGGCGCCGTCTACCTGGGGCGGGGCGCCGGCCGCTCCTGGGAGCGCAACCGCTTCCACGGGCCCTACCTGCGCGACACGCTGATGGACGCCGGGGCGATCGTGGAGACGCTGGAGACGTCTCATTCCTGGGACCGCCTCGGCGGCCTCTACCGTGGGGTCGGGGAGGCAATCCGCGCCTCGCTGGCGGCGCAGGGCACCCCCGGGCTCGTCCTCTGTCACGTCTCGCACGCCTACCCGGACGGAGCCTCGCTCTACTTCACCTTCGTCGCCCGCGCCCGAGTCGGGGAGGAGGTCGAGCAGTGGCAGGCAGTGAAGAGGGCGGCCTGCGAGGCGATAGTCGCAGCCGGCGGCACGATCACCCACCACCACGCGATAGGGCGTGACCATGCTCCCTACATGGAGAGCGAGATCGGCAGCCTTGGGCTCGATGTCCTGCGGGCCGTCAAGGAGCGGCTCGATCCCGCGGGGATCATGAACCCTTCCAAACTCCTCCCCGACTAGCCGCCGCCGCTCGCAGCCTGCCGCACGAGTGGGCCTGCGATCGGGCCGCGCAGGACGCTCTCGCCGACGTATCGAGGCGGCTGCTCCGCCCGGTTGGCCCGCTGCTGCTCGGCGCGGTAGGCGGCGTCGGCGGCCAGCGAGACGTCGATCGAGTCGAAGGTGCCGGCCGCGACCAGGGTGAGCGCCTCGGCGGGGATCGCGACTTGAACCGCGAGCCGGCCGTCCTGCCCAACGGAGACCCTGCCGAAGCGCAGCGCCAGGCTCGGCGAGCGGTAGAGCCAGAGCATGTAGGAGCCCTCAGGCGGGGAGGGCTCGAGCCCGCTGGCCTGCACCCTTATCGCAGGCGTGTTCTGCGTCCTGCCGAAGAGGGCGTCGCCCTGGGCGTCGCCCTGGTCGCCGACAGGCCGCAGCACGGCCCTGGTCGGCTGTTGCGCTCCACCGCCCGCCGCCGTTTCTCGCTGCCCGCCGGTGTCACCTGTGGCCTCGTCACCCCCTTCGTCGCCACCCCCGAAGGCTCCGCTCGCCAGCAGCACCGCGAGAACCACGAGCAGCAGGCCGCCGCCAACCGCCGCCGCCAACCGCCGGTCCAGGGAGGAGGGCAGCGAAGGCGCTTGCGGCAGCTTCAGCTTTGGGGCCGTGGGGCGCTTGGGCTTGTCCGGCGTGGGCGCCTTGACCCGAGCGGCCTTCTGCGGCGGATCCGGCCTTGCGGCGGGCTTGCGTGAAGGGGGGCTCGATGAGCCCTTGTCCGGCTGGCCCAGGGACGCTGTCGGGGCCAACAGGCGCAGCTGCGTCTCGAGCTTCGTCGCCACCTCCCGCGCTGCCGGATCGGCGCTCAGGTGTCGCTCGACGTCGGCACGGGCGATCGAGTCCGCCTGCCCGAGGAGGTAGTCGGTGACCGCCACCTCGGCGTCGGGATCTTCGCCGGCCATTTCGGCCAGCGCCGCGCGGGCGCGCTCGCGCGCCTCGTCCGCCTCGATGCCGAGCAGCGAGGCGATGTCGTCGTAGCTGTGCCCCTGCTCGAGCAGCAGCTTGAGAAGCGCCCTCTGGTCATCGGTGAGCCGCACGAAGCGGGAGCCTAACCGGCCGGCATCTCCGGCCCGGGGTTAGGGTTGCGCCGATGGACGACCCTCGCGGCCTGCCGACCTCCCCGTTCGACCAGCTGCTCGGCACCGAGTGGCTGGACCACGACCCCGACCATGCCCGGGCAAGGGCTCCCGTTCGCGACGAGCTGAAGCAGCCACTGGGGCTGGTGCACGGGGGCGTGATGTCGTCGCTGGTGGAGAGCATCTGCTCGCGGGCGACGGCGCTCGCGGTCTTCCCCGACGGCAACGCCGCGATGGGCCAGTCGATCGACGTCAACCTGCTGCGCCCGGTCACGGAGGGCTCGATCGAGGTCACCGCCCGCGCGCGTCATCGCGGCCGCACCACCTGGGTCTGGGAGGCCGAGGTCACGGACAGCGAGGGCAAGCTTTGCGCGCTGGCACACATGACTATTGCAGTGAGACCGTTGCCAAACCAAGAGTGACAAGGACGCGGGGAGCGAAGCGTGCTCTGCACGTGAGCGACCGAGGACGCGGTCAGACGCAGGTTTGCAGCGGTCTCAACCCGAAAAGCGGTTCGTGATGGGAAGGCGGCGGTCGCGGCCGAACGCCTTGGGGGTGATGCGGATCCCGGGAGGCGCCTGGCGGCGCTTGTACTCGGAGCGGTCGACCATGCGGATCACGTCGTCGACGACCGCGGCGGGCATCCCGGCCTCGATCATCGCTTCGCGTCCTTCGTCCCGCTCGACGTAGGCTTCGAGGATCCGGTCCAGGGACTCGTAGGGGGGGAGGGAGTCCGTGTCGAGCTGGCCGGGCCGCAGCTCCGCCGAGGGCGCGCGTTCCAGCACCGAGGCCGGGACCAGCTCGCGCCCGGCGACGCCGTTGCGGTGGCGCACCAACTCGTAGACGAGCGTCTTCGGCACGTCCTTGATCGCCGCGAAGCCACCGGCCATGTCGCCGTAGAGGGTCGCGTAGCCGACCGACAGCTCGCTCTTGTTGCCGGTCGTGAGCACCAGCCAGCCGTGCTTGTTGGAGAGGGCCATCATCAAGGTGCCACGGATCCGCGCCTGCACGTTCTCCGCGGCGAGGTCGGGCTCCGACGGGCGGGCCGGGTCGCGCGGGAGCTCTTCGCCCTCCTCGCCGGGCTCGTGCCTCTCCAGCTCTCCGGAGAGCGCCGTGTCGAAGCCCTCCATCAGGGCACCGATCGGGGTCTCGACCAGCTCGGCGCCGAGATTGGCGGCTATCGCATGGGCGTCGGCCCGCGTTCCGGCGCCGGAGTGGGGGGAGGGCATCGTCACGCAGGTGACCCGCTCCGACCCGAGCGCGTCGGCGGCCAGCAGCGCGACCAGGGCCGAGTCGATCCCTCCGGAGAGAGCGACTCCGATGTGGCGGAAGCCGTTCTTCTCGACGTAGTCGCGCAGGCCGAGAGCCAGTGCCGCGTAGACCTCGGCGAAGTCTTCGAGGGGTTCGGCCAGCCGGCCCGGGGCCTGTGCCGGGATGTCGCAGACCAGCAGCTCCTCCTCGAACTGAGCGGCGCGGGCGATGACCGAGCCGGAGGGGTCGAAGACAAGGCTCTGCCCGTCGAAGACCAGCTCGTCCTGGCCGCCGACCAGGTTGCAGAAGGCGAAATGAACTCCGTAGGCCCGCGTCAGGGCGCCGAAGATCCCCTCCCGCTCGCCGCCCTTGCCGCGGTGGTAGGGGGAGCCGGAGGGGTTGGCGATCAGCTCGGCGCCGTGCTCGACCTCGGTCGAGGCCGGCGGGCCCTCCAGCCAGCAGTCCTCGCATACCGTCAACCCCACCCGCCTGCCGCCGACTTCGATCGTCGACGGTTCATCGCCGGGCTCGAAGTAGCGCCGCTCGTCGAAGACCGCGTAGTTGGGCAATCGCAGCTTGCGGTAGACGCTGCGAACCTCTCCTTCGGCGAGCACCCCGATCGCATTGCCGGGGAGTCGGTCGGGCCCGGAGGGAGCGGCGAAGCCGACCAGCGCGGTGAGCCCGTCGACACCGGCGGCGATCTCCTCCAGCGCCCGCCGGTTTGCCTCGACGAAGTACCGCTTCAGATAGAGGTCCTCCGCCGGATAGCCCGGCAGGCAGAGCTCGGGAAAGATCGCCAGCTCGGCGCCTGCCCGACCTGCCCGCTCGATCCAGGCGGCGATCTTGGCGGCGTTGCCGTCGATGTCGCCGACCGTGGCGTTGATCTGGGCGAGCGCGATTCGCATACGTGCCCGTCAGCCTGTCAGGCCGAGCTGCAGCTGGGCCCCCTCACCGGGATCGGCGCTCTCGGCCGGCGGGTCCGTGTCGAAGCCCGCGACCCTGACGCCGAGAAGCCGCACCGGGCGAGGGGGGTCGTAGGCGCGCAGCAGAGACGCCGCCGTGCGGGTGACGACCTCCGGGTCGTGGGTGGGGAGCTCGATCGTGTGCGAGCGGGTGACGTTTGTCCAGTCGTCGAGGCGCACCTTGATCCCGATCGTGCGGCCGGCAAGGTCACGCGATCGCAGCCGGCGGCAGAGCTGAGCGGCCAGCTCGGTCAGCGCCGACTCCAGCCTGGCCGGGTCGGCGACATCGATGTCGAAGGTCGTCTCCGCCGACTGCGACTTCGCCTCGCGGACCACGGTGAGCGGCGTGTCATCCTCGAGGCGGGCACGGGCGTGGAGCCAGGCGCCGGTGCGCGGGCCGAACGCGTCCCGCAGCTCCGCCGGGTCGCAGCCGCGCAGATCGGCGAGGCTGTGGATGCGCATCCGCTCCAGCTTGGCGACGGTCTTCGGCCCGATTCCGGGGATCAGGCCCGGCGGCTCGGTGGCAAAGCGCTCCAGCGCCTCCTCCCGCGACAGAACGGCCAGCCCGGCCGGCTTCGCCAGCTCGCTGGCGATCTTGGCCAGCAGGCGGCTCTCGGAGATCCCGACCGAGCAGGAGAGGGTCGTCTCCTCACGGATCTGAGCGACGATCAGCCGCATCGTCGCCTTCGGCGAGAAGAGGCCGGTCAGGTCGATATAGGCCTCGTCGAGGCCGACCACCTCGACTGTCTCCGCGTTGCGCCTCAGGATCGCCATCACCTCGCCGGACGCCTCACGGTAGGCGCCGAAGTCGGGACGGATGTAGGTCGCGGTGGGCAGGCGACGGCGGGCGACGGCGGCGGGCATCGCGGAGTGGACCCCTCCCAGCCTGCGCGCCTCGTAGCTGGCGGTGGTCACCACCGCACGCGGCCCCGCTCCGCAGACGACCACCGGCTTGCCCCGCAGCTCCGGCCGCCGGCGCAACTCGACAGACGCGTAGAAGGCGTCCATGTCCAGATGCGCGATCGTGCGGGAAACCGCCATGCCCAGCGATCGTAGGCGCAGGGCGGGACGGCACGGGGCGCGCGGCGCTCGCCTTAGGCTCTTAGACTTGTGGCGATGGCTTCCCCGGAGGCGAAGAATCTGGAGGTGATCTCCAGGGCTATCGACCAGCACAACGCCAACTGCCCGTATCCGGCGGCAGAGGTGCGGATGAGCCCCTTCGAAGTCGAGCGGCTGGGGTGGGACGAGATCCGCGGCCTGCCGGTCGTGCCCGACCCCGAGCTGGGCACCGGGCGCTTCCGGATCGTCTGCTCCCGCGACACCGAGGACTCGGGGATCGAGGAGGTCGAGGCGGTCGGCGAGGAACTCGAGAGGGTTTCTGTCAAAAACCGGGTCTGAGGGCAATCTGACCGAGCAGGTCAAGGACGCAGGGAACCCGGCGACGGGAGCGCACTGTTCCGTGCGTGACCTAGCCGGGTGACCGAGGACGCAGAGGTGCGCCGGTCAGGTGCCCTCAGACAGAGTTCCAGAAGTCGAGGCCGAGGTCGGAGAGCCACCGCTGCGCCTCGATGTTGAGCTGGAAGAACTCCCCGGTCCAGATCAGCACTCCCATCGCGATCAGCACCGCTCCACCCGCCATCACGATCGCGCGGTAGTGCCGTTTGACGACGGCGAAGGCCGAAGTGGCCCGCGAGAAGGCGAGCGCCGTGAGCAGGAATGGGATCGCCAGCCCGGCCGAGTAGACGCCGAGCAGGAAGGCGCCGCGCCCGGCGGAGTCCGAGAGCGCGGCCGCGGAGAGGATTGCCCCCAGCGTTGGCCCGATGCAGGGCGTCCAGGCGATCGCGAACGCCGCTCCGGCGACGATCGGGCCGCCCCTTCCGGCCCGCTCCAGCAGCGCGTCCACATGCCACTCGCGGTTGAGGCGGACGACGAACGGCGAGGCGACGAAAAGCACCCCCATCGTGACGATCAGCGCGCCGGAGATCTTGGTCAACAGCGCCTTGTTCTCGCTCAGCACGGAGCCGAGCCCGGTCGCCGTCAGGCCCAGCAGCATGAAGATCGCCGAGAAGCTGGCGACGAACAGCAGGCTCGGCCCGAGCACCCGTCGCCAGCCGGCGCTGCCGAGCTCCGCCGCCGAGACGCCGCTGACCGTCGAGAGATAGCCCGGCACCAGCGGCAGCACGCAGGGGGAGAGGAAGGAGACGACGCCCGCCGCGAGCGCGGCGAGGATTCCCACCCCGGCGGCCGGGTCGGTGCTGGCGACTTCGATCACGGGATTCCAGGGTACCTGCGCCCGGACGGCTTTCGCCCCCGGCGACCCCGCGCTCCGGTACATTTGGCCGGCCAGCCAAAAGCCGCGCACGCGGAAGACCGAGGAGCAGACTTTGAGCAACCGCACGTTCGTGATCGGGGTCGGGATGACGAAGTTCGAGAAGCCCGGCACCAAGGAGGGCGACTACCCCGACTGGGCAAAGGAGGCGGGGGAGAAGGCGCTCGCCGACGCCGGCATTCCGTATACGGACGTCGAGCAGGCCTACGCCGGCTACTGCTACGGCGACTCGACCTACGGGCAGCGGGCGCTCTACCAGCTGGGCCTGACCGGGATCCCCGTGGTCAACGTCAACAACAACTGCTCGACCGGCTCCTCGGCGCTGTTCCTCGCCCGCCAGGCGGTCAAGGGCGGCCTGGTCGACTGCGCGCTCGCGGTCGGCTTCGAGAAGATGGAGCCGGGCTCCCTGGGCGTCAAGTACACCGACCGCACCAACGCGATCGACAAGCACGCCGCCAGGATGTTCGAGCTGCGCGATCCCGAGGCCTCGCCGCCCGCGCCGCAGATGTTCGGCAACGCAGGCCGCGACCACATGGAGAAGTACGGCTCCAACCCCGACCACTACGCCTGGATCGGTTGGAAGAACCACAAGCACTCGGTCAACAACCCCTACGCCCAGTTTCAGGACGAGTACTCGATCGACGACATCAAGGCGGCGAAGATGATCCACGACCCGCTGACCAAGTTGCAGTGCTCGCCGACCTCTGACGGCTCCGCCTGCGCGATCGTCGCTTCCGAGCGCTACGTGGACGAGCACGACCTCTGGGACCGCGCGGTCGAGATCGCCGGCCAGTCGATGGTCACCGATCTCAGCTCCACGTTCGACGAGAGCGCCGACTGCATAACGATCGTCGGCTCCGACATGTCCAGGCAGGCGGCCGACAGCGCCTACGAGGAGGCCGGGATCAGCGCCGACGAGGTCGACGTCTGCGAGCTGCACGACTGCTTCAGCGCCAACGAGCTGATCACCTACGAAGCGCTCGGCTTCGCCGCCGAGGGCGAGGGGCACAAGCTGGTCGAGGAGGAGGCGACCACCTACGGTGGCACGGTCGTCGTCAACCCCTCCGGAGGGCTGATCTCCAAGGGGCATCCGCTCGGCGCGACCGGGCTGGCGCAGTGCTCGGAGCTGACCTGGCAGCTGCGCGGCGACGCCGACGCGCGGCAGGTGGAGGGCGCCGAGGTTGCGCTGCAACACAACATCGGCCTCGGCGGAGCAGCCGTGGTAACCGTCTACAAGCCCGCGGCCTGAGGTCGCGGCACGAGGAGGAGAGATGGCCAAGCAGAGACGCCCGCTCAGCGGCAAGGTCGTCGCGATAACCGGCGGCGCCCGCGGGATCGGCAAGGCCACCGCGACGGCGCTGGTCCGCAAGGGCTGCCGGGTGGCGATCGGAGACTTGGACCTGGGGCCGGCGGAGAAGACCGCGGAGGAGCTGGGCGGCGGCACGGTCGCCCTCGAGCTCGACGTCACCGACCGCGGTTCCTTCGAGCGCTTCCTCGACGAGGCGGAGCGTCAGCTCGGCCCGGTCGACGTCGTCGTCAACAACGCCGGGATCATGCCGGTGACGCCGTTCGCCGAGGAGAGCGAGGGCTCCATGCGCCGTCAGGTCGACATCAACCTGCACGGCGTCCTCACCGGCACGCAGCTCGCGATCCAGCGGATGCGCGCCCGCGGCTCAGGCCAGATCGTCAACATCGCTTCCTCGGCGGGCAAGGCCGGTGTGCCCAACATCGCCACCTACTCGGCGACCAAGCACGCGGTCGTCGGCTTCTGCGAGGCGATCCGGGGCGAGCTGCGCGGCAGCGGCATCGAGATCTCCTGCGTGATGCCTGTGCCGGTCAACACGGAGCTGATCGACGGCGTCGCCGATCAGCGCGGGATCAAACGGGTGGAGCCCGAAGACGTCGCCAACGAGATCGTCGACGCGCTGGAGACCTCGCGCTTCGACGTCTTCGTGCCGCGCTCGCTTCAGTACACGCTGATCAGCGGCAGCCTGCTGCCTCGCCGGGCGCGAGAGGCGGTGGGTCGCTTCATGGGCATCGACAAGGTGATGACCGCCGCCGATCGGAACGCCCGCCGCGCCTACGAGTCCCGCTCGCTGCGCTCCAAGGAGGCCGAGACGGAGGAAAGCTCCGAGGCGGCCAAGGCGCGCAACTGAGCAGGCGACTTCACATAAGATTCATTATCACGCATTGAAGAGGCGGGACGAGACCGACGGCTCGCAGCAGAACTCGGCGATCTCGCGGGAGAGCAGGCCTCCCCGCCAGGCGAGCGGCGAGTCGCCCTCTTCCTCGCTGACCAGGCGGCCCTGTGGCAGGCACTCCGCGTAGGCGGCGGCGGTCGCGTATGGGTGCCCGGGATCGGCGGCGTCGTGGCTGGCGACGACGAGAGCGGGCACTTCCAGGGTTTCCAACTCCTCCATCGCCCCGAAGGGCCGTGAGCGAGAAACCTGGCGAATCGCCTCTGAGAGGGCCGCAGGGCGCCTGTGCAGGCCGATCCGTTCCCTTGTGATCCTCAGCACCGTCTCCCGCCAGGCCGGGTCGAAGTCCTGGTGGCGGTCGATGAAGTCGACAAATCCCTGGGCGCCGCCCGTTTCCAGCGACTCCGCGAGCCCGTCCCAGTACTCGAGCGCCTGCGCGGACGCGCCCTCGCCCGCGTAGACCGGGCCGATCAGCACCAGGCCGGCGAGGCCCTCAGGCGCTGTCAGAGCGTGCGCGACCGCCGTATGGGCGCCCATCGAGTGCCCGGCGAACACATACGGCCGATCGCCCGCCGTCTCGGCGAGGACAGAGCGCAGGTCCCCGACCATTTCCGGGTATCCATAACCCTCCCCCGGCGGGGCGGGGTCGGACGCCCCGTGGCCTCGTGCGTCGTAGGAGACCGTCTCGTAGCCGCGCCGCTCCAGGGCGCGCGAGCCGTGCAGGACGTAGCGGCGCGTGGCGGTGACCCCGTGGCAGAGGACGACCGGCGGTCCCTCCCCCGCCCGTTCGCCGTGGATCGAGAGCCCCTCCCCCGCGGTGAAGGGCGCCGGCTCCGCGTCGGCCATCAGCCGATCGCCGCGAGGGCCTTCTCGAGGTCGCCGACCGACTCGTAGCCGAGCCCGACCATCGCCACCTTCCGATGGCGCACGATCCCCTCCTCGTCGACGATGAAGACGGCCCTGCGCACCCGGCCCGCGGCGGCGACCCCGTAGGCCTTGGCGACGGCCAGGTCCTCGTCGGCCAGCAGCGGCACGTTGAGGCCCTTCTCCTGGATGAAGCGCTCGTGCGAGTCGACCGACTGCGGAGAGATGCCGAGCATCTCGGCCCCCATCCCCTCCACCCGCTCGCCCTCGTCGCGATAGGAGCAGAACTGCTTCGTGCACACCGGTGTGAAGTCGCCCGGGTAGAAGGCGAGGATCACCTTGCGGCCGCGGTAGTCGGCCAGCCGATAGGCCTTGCCCCCGGTTCCCGGCAGCTCGAACTCGGGTGCCGGATCGCCTTCGCCGACCTTGGCCACGACTTCTCAGCCCTTCTCGATCATGATGTCTTCGATCAACACGGTTTGCCTCGGCATCTGCGTGGGAGTGCCCAGCCGGCCGATCCGCTCGACCACGTTCATCCCCCGGAAGACGCGGCCGACCAGCGCGTAGTCCGGCGGCAAGCCGGCGTCGGCGCCGGTCACCACGAAGAACTGGCTCCCCGAACGGCCGGGCGGCTCGGCCGCTGACTTCGCCATCGCCACGACTCCCTTCGTATAGGCGAGGTTGGGCGGCGGCTCCTCGTCGATCGTGTAGCCGGGCCCCCCGGTCCCGTCACCTCGCGGATCGCCCCCCTGGATCACAAAACCGGGCACGATCCGGTGGAAGCTCAACCCGTCGTAGAAGCCCTCTCTGGCGAGGTGGACGAAGGAGCTCACGGTCTTCGGCGCCCGCCCGGCGTCGAGTGCGATCTCGAACCTGCCGCAGGTCGTGTCGACGACCGCGGTCAGCTCGGCGCTCGCCTGCACCGTCGCCTCGGGCGAAGACAGGTCGGAGGGCTTGATCCCCGGCTCGCCCACCTGTTCGCAGCCCGCGACCGCAGGGCGCTCGTCCGAGTCCTCGTCGCCTCCGCCCAGGGCTGCAGCCACGGCCGCCAAGAGCACCGCACCGGCGACCGTCGCCGCAATCAACTTGGACCGATGCCGCATCGGTTTCAGACTATTGAACCCCGCCACGGCTAGTCTGCGGCGGCATGGAGACGGGGGTGAGGCCGCTGCTGCTGCTCGTCAACCCGAGCGCCGGAGGGGGCAGGGCGCTGAAGAGCCTTGCCGCCGTAGAGCGGGAGCTCGACTCACGGAGGTTGAACTTCCGCGTCGAGCGCACGACCAGCGCCCGGCACGGCGTGGAAGGGGCATTGCGCGCAGCCGAGCAAGGCGAGGTGCCGGTGGTGATCAGCGGCGACGGCCTGATCGGCGCGGTGGGCGGTGCTCTGGCGGGCTCCGAGACGCCGCTGGGGATCGTTCCCGGCGGGCGGGGAAACGACCTGGCAAGGGTGCTCGGCGTGCCCGAGGACCCGGTGGCCGCGGTCGACCTGCTCGCAGCGGGCCACGTCCGACAGATCGACGTCGGTGAGGCCAACGGACGGCGGTTCCTCTGCATTGCGAGCACCGGCTTCGACTCCGAGGCGAACCGGATCGCGAACGAGACACGCATCGTGCGGGGCAACCTCGTCTACGCCCTCGCTGCGTTGAGGGCGCTGGTTGCCTGGAAGCCGGTGCGGTTCACGGTTCGGGCCGGCGAGGAACGGCTGCGCTTCACCGGCTATTCGGTCTCCGCCGCCAACAGCCGCGCCTACGGCGGCGGCATGTTCATCGCCCCGGACGCCGAGCTCGCCGACGGAAAGCTCGACGTGGTGATGATCGGCGAGGGGAGCAAGCTCCACTTCCTCTCTAACCTGCCCAAGGTGTTCAAGGGGACCCATCTCGACAACGACGAGGTGCGCGTGATACGTGCCCGGGAGGTCGAGGTGAGCGCGAGCCGTCCGTTGGCCGTGTACGCGGACGGCGAGCACCTCACCGACCTGCCGGCCACGATCAGGGTCCTGCCGCAGGCGCTCGGCATCATCGCGCCGCCCGAGAGTTGACCGGAAGGCGGGCCGCCGCGGCCTCGGGCCGCGGCGGCCCCGTGTTCGCCGCGAAGCTCGCCCTGGCGCGGTCGATCGGGGCTGTCAGCCGGGTCACTGGGCGGGGCGGCGGCACGACCCTGCCGGGCCGCGTCCTGCTCCGGATGGAACCGGATGCGATCTCCCGGCTCGGAGCGGAGCTCGGCCGGGGCGCGGCGATCGTCAGCGCCACCAACGGCAAGACGACGACGGCCGGGTTGATCGCCGGCGTGCTCGCCGCCGACGGCCGCGCGCCGGTCCACAATCGGGCCGGCTCGAACATGACCTGGGGTGTCGCCACCGCTCTGCTCGAGCAGAGCGGTGGCGAGGGGCTCTTCGAGGTCGACGAGGCATGGTTGCCGCGGGTCGCGGCTCAGCTCGACCCGCGCTTGATCGTGCTCGGCAACCTCTTCCGCGACCAGCTCGACCGCTACGGCGAGCTGGAGGCGATCGCCGACGAATGGGCCGCCCTGGTCGGCGAACGCGCCGGCCGGACCCGGTTCGTCCTCAACGCCGACGACCCGTTGATCGCCGACCTGGGCCGGGAGCGCGAAGGCGGGCGCCCGGACGCCGTCTACTTCGGACTCGACGACGAGGCGCAGGCGCTGCCCGAGCTCCAGCACGCCTTCGACGCCAAGCACTGCCGGCGCTGCGGCTCCCCGTACGCCTACGAGCGCGCCTTCGTCGGCCACCTCGGCCACTACTCCTGCTCCGGCTGCGGCGCCACGCGGCCCGTCCCGCAGGTGAGCGCGAAGAGGGTCGAGCTGCGCGGCATGAGCGGCTCGCGAATCGAGGTGTCCACCCCGGCCGGCGACCTCTCTCTGGACCTGCCCCTTCCCGGCCTCTACAACGTCTACAACGCCCTTGCCGCCCTTGCCGCGAGCCTGGAGCTGGGCGTCGCTCCGGACCGGATCGCCGCCGGCCTCGCCGACGCGCAGGCGGCATTCGGCCGGGTGGAGACGATTGATGTCTCCGGCAAGGCGGTCTCGATCCTGCTCGTCAAGAACCCGGCCGGAGCAAACGAGGTGCTGCGCACGCTGCGCCTGGAGGGCTCCGAGGACCGGGACCTCGACCTGTGGATCGCGCTCAACGACGGGATCGCCGACGGCCGCGACGTCTCCTGGATCTGGGATGCGGACTTCGAGCTGCTGAGCAGGCAGGTACGTCGCGTTACCTGCGCCGGCACGCGGGCGGCGGAGATGGCGCTGCGGCTCAAGTACGCGGGTTGGCCGGAGAGTGCGATCGAGGTCGAGTCGGAGATCGCCGCTTCGCTCGACACCGCGGTCGCGGCCGCGCCGCGCCGCCTCTTCGCGCTGCCGACCTACACGGCGCTGCTGGAGCTGCGCACCCTGCTGACCAAGAGAGGCCTGGCGGATGCCTACTGGGCCTGAGGCGATCTGGCACGAGCTGGAGTGCGGCTCCTACGCAGCCGACCTGGCGCTCTGGGAGGAACTCGCGGATGGATCGTCCCGAGTCCTCGACCTCGGCTGCGGGTCGGGCCGCGTCGGCATTCACCTGGCCGAGCGCGGTAACGAGGTTGTCGGGGTAGACAGCGACGCCGAACTTGTTGCCGGCTTCAACGCCAGGGCGCGCGAGCGGCAGTGCCAAGCGCAGGCGATCGAGGCGGACGCCCGCGACCTCGACCTCGGCGAGAGCTTCGACCTGGCCCTCGCCCCGATGCAGTTCCTGCAACTCCTCGATGCCGAAGAACGGGGGAAGTGTCTCCAATGCGTCGCCGCCCACCTCGACCCCGGCGGGGTGTTCGCGGCGGCGCTGACCGAGCGCTTCGAGCGAGGCGAAGCGGGTGACCCTCCCCCGCTCCCCGACGCGACGGACGTCGACGGCTGGGTCTACTCGAGCCTGCCGCTGGAGGTGGTCGGCGCCAGAGACGGCGTCGCGATTCGCAGGCTGCGGCAGACCGTCTCGCCGCAGGGTGAACTCGGCGCGCAGGTCTCCGAGGTGCTGCTGCGGGAGGTCTCCGCTGCGGAACTCGAGGCGGAGGCCGAAGCGGTCGGCCTGCGTCCGGCCGGACGGCGTGAGATCGCCGCCACCGACGACCACGTCGGCTCCACCGTCGTCCTCCTGGAGGCCCGCTGATGGAGTTGCGGCTGCTGGCGCTCTACCCGGAGCAGATGAACATCTACGCCGACCGGGGCAATATCGTCTTCCTGCGGCGCCGCTGCGAGTGGCGCGGTATCGGCTTCGCCTACCAGGCAGCCGGGCCGGGCGACGAGGTCGACTCCGATGCTCACGACCTCTTCTACATCGGCGGCGGCCAGGATCGCGACCAGCGGGCGGTCGCCGCGGACCTGGTCGCGACCAAGCGCGAGGCGCTCGCCGCTGCGGTCGGGGACGGCGCCGTAGCGCTGGCGGTCTGCGGCGGCTACCAGCTGCTCGGGCACAGCTACCAGCTCGGCGACGAGCGCATCGAAGGGCTCGGCATCGCCGACCTGGAGACGGTTCGCGAGCCCGGCGAGCGGCTGATCGGCAACGTCGCGATCGAGGCCGATCTCGGCGGTGCCCCGCGGCTGCTCGCGGGCTTCGAGAACCACGGCGGCCGCACCTACCTCGGACCCGGCGCGGTCCCCCTGGGCCGGGTCGTCGACGGCTTCGGCAACAACGGCAAGGACCGCCTCGAAGGCGTGCGGGTCGGCAACCTGATCGGCACCTACCTGCACGGGCCGCTGCTGCCCAAGAACGCCTGGCTCGCCGACCACCTGATCGCGACGGCGCTGGAGCGCCGCTACGGCAGGCGACCCGAGTTGGAACCCCTGGACGACGCTCTCGAGCTGGCCGCGCACGAGTCGGCTCGCGCAGCCGCCGCGCGGGACTGAGGCCGCCCAGCGGCGGTGGGACAATTCGATGATGCGAGCCGGCCTGATCTTCGCGGTGCTGCTGGCGCTTGCAGTGATAGCTGCCACGGCCGGGGCTGCCCCGACCTGCGAGGAAGGCCCGCAGACCGTTGGCAACACGATCACAGGCACGCCCTGCGACGACACGATCCGTCTCTCCCCGGGTGTCAACACCGCCTTCGGGGAGGGGGGCGACGACGTGATCTTCGGCGGGCGGGGCAACGCCCGGCTCTATGGCGGGCCGGGTGACGACAAGCTCTACGGAGGCGTCGGCGACGACCAGCTGCGCGGCGGGAGCGGCGAGGACCTGCTCTCCGGCGGCTTCGGCGCCGACTCGCTGGACGGGGAAGCCGACGGCGACCTGATCCGCGGCGACGCGACGATCGACGCAATCGGCGACAGCGGCAACGAGGGCATCGACACGCTCAGCTTCGCGACCGGCGTCACGCCCGGCTTCCCCAACACAGGGCCTCTCTTTGACGCCTATGAGGACTTCCCGTCCACTGCGGAGGGACGCGGCGTCTACGTCGATCTCACTCAAGGCTTTGCCCACAACGGCTTGGCCCCGGCGGGAGGGGGCGTCGACCTCGATCTCGACGGAACGAGCTTCGAGACGGTGATCGGGACCCCGTTCCCCGACTTCATCGTCGGTACTGAGCAAAACGAGACTTTCTATAGCGGAGGCGGAGCGGACGTAATTCTTGGTGGAGGCGGTGACGACACGGCCTTCGGTGGCGCCGAAGGCGACAGCTGCGACGCGGCCATGACATTCGACTGTGAAACAGACCAGCAGGAGGTCTATCCGCGCGACCCCGGCGCGATCGCCGTCGGATTGATGACGCCACCCGGCGTCGGACCACCGGCGCTGTACCTGACCGGCAGCGACCAGGACGATGACGTGACGGTGAGCTACGCCGAGGGCGAGGGCGAGGTCACCTTTGCGCTCGGGCCGGGCTCCGTCGGCGACTTCGACACCGACCCCGCGACGAACGGCGGATGCGGTACCCCCGTCGACGACAGCGTGGTCTGCCCCGTCGACGCGACCCCCGACTCGATCGTGCTCGCCGGCCTCGACGGCGACGACACCCTCTCCGCGCCGGATCTGCCGGAGGAGACCTCGGTGATCCTGCTGGGCAACCTCGACAACGACGACCTCATCGCCGGCGACACCGAGGACGCGCTGGTCGATGGCGCCGGCGACGACACGGTCAGCGGCGGCGGAGGTGACGACGCCCTGCCGAACAACGAAGGCGAGGACGATCTCGACGCGGGCGAGGGCAACGACCTCTTCATCTCCGACTCGGTCTGCGAGGGCGATGCGATCGACGGTGGCCCGGGCCGCGACAACGCCAACTGGGCGAAGTTCGACACGGCGATCTCGATCGACATGGAAGACGGGATCGCGGGCTTCGTCGGCTCCGGCGGGGAGCCAGGCTGCGGCAGCGGCTCGCTCTCCACGCTTACCGGGATCGAGGACATCGAGGGAACCAGCTACGACGACACCCTGATCGGCGACGACGCCCGCAACGGCCTGCTGGGCAGGCAAGGCGACGACTCCTACTTCGCCGGCGCCGGCGACGACGCGATCCTCGCCAACTCGGGTGTACCCCCGGACAAGGACCCGGATCCGACGATCGACTGCGGCGACGGAGAAGGTGACTTCGCGCTGATCGACCACCCCGAGAATGGCCCCGACAGCGAACCCGTCGACTGCGAGGCGGTCGCGGAGCGCGACCCGAACAGCTTCCGCCCGCCGGATATCCCCACAGGCCCCGAGCCTCCACCTGAATCTGAGCCACCGGAAGCAGAGCAAGCCTCCGAATCGGCACAGCGACCAGTGCCCCGGCCTCGGACCCGCCTACTGCACCGCCCACGCAGGGTGGTGTTCACCAAGCGGCGCTGGCGGAAGGTCGGGTTCCGGTTCGCCGCCGAGCCCGGCGCCAGGTACTTCTGCCGGTTGGACCGCAGGCGGTTCAGGCCCTGCCGCTCACCGCGCGTCTACGCCGTGCGACCCGGCCGGCACGCGTTCCGCGTGTTCGCCTTCACCGAGCGCGGCGGTCGCGACCGCTCGCCCGCCCGGGCCCTGTTCAGGGTCCGGCGGGTCAGCGCCCGCTGGATCCGAATCCACCGTCGCCGCGCGCGGAATCGCTCAGCGCAGCGGCCTCGATCGGCTCTGCAATGGCGACGGGCGAGATCACCAGCTGGGCGATCCGGTCTCCCGGCTCGACCATGAAGATCTCCGCCGGGTCGGTGTTGTGCAGCAGCACCCGCAGCTCGCCGCGGTAGCCGGAGTCGATCAGCCCCGGGCTGTTGGGCAGCGTGATGCCGTGGTCGCGGGCGAGGCCCGACCTCGGCAGGATCAGCCCCGCGTGCCCCTCCGGGATCTCCACCGCCACCCCGGTGCCGACGCTCCATCTCTCCCCCGGCCCGATGTGTGCCGGCTCGCACGCATAAAGATCCAATCCAGCATCCCCCTCATGCACCCGCGTCGGCAACACGGCCTCGTCCCTCAGCTTTACAACCGACAGCTCCACGGCGGATCACCTTAGACGTTCGGAAAGGGAGGGCGGGGATATGTCCGAACGGGCGGATACTCAGAGCGAGCGAAGCGAGCGAGTCCGGGCGGGCATGTCCCCGCCCTCCCTATGCCACAGCCAAATCGTCGAACCGGTGCAGCTCGGCGACCGGCACGCGGGCATGAACGAGGACGCCGTCGGCGCGCTCCTCCCGCTCCAGGTCGCCGGCGACCTCGTGCAGCTCGTGCAGCCGGCCGCCGTCTTCGTACGGGACCAACAGCTCGACCTCGGCGAGCGTGTCGGCGAAGGCGAGCTCCACTCGGCCCAGGAGATCGACGATTCCCTCGCCGTCGAGCGCGGAGACCAGCACGGCGTCGGGATGGCGCAACAGGGCCTCGCGACGCTCCTCCTCATCCAGCAGGTCCGACTTGTTGAGGACGAGCAGGCGCGGCTTGTCCCCGGCGCCGATCTCCTCCAGCACCTCGTCGACCGCGCGCATGTCGGCCAGCCGCCGCTCCTCCGGGGCGGCGGCGTCGACCACGTGCAGGATCAGGTCCGCGAGGACGGTCTCCTCCAGCGTCGCCTTGAAGGCTTCGACCAGCTGGTGGGGCAGCTTCTCGATGAAGCCGACGGTGTCGGTCAGCAGGTAGTGGCGCCCACCGTGCTCCAGCTCCCGGGTGGTCGGGTCAAGCGTGTGGAAGAGCCTGTCCCCCACTCCGGCGTCCGCGCCCGTCGCCGCGTTCAGCAGCGTCGACTTGCCGGCGTTCGTGTAGCCGGCGAGGGCGAGCCGGGGGATCGAGGACCGCTCGCGCCGCGCGCGCATCACGCCGCGGTTGCGCTCCAGGCGGGAAAGCTTGCGGCGCAGCGCCGCGATCCTGTTGCGGGCGAGGCGGCGGTCGGTCTCGATCTGCGTCTCGCCGGGCCCTCGGGTTGGGGCCCGGGTCCCGATTCCGCCGTCGAGGCGATCGAGATGCGTCCACAGCCCCCGCATGCGGGCCATGTTGTACTCGAGCTGGGCCAGCTCGACCTGGAGCTTGCCCTCGGCGGAGTGGGCGTGGTCGGCGAAGATGTCGAGGATCACAGCGGTGCGGTCGATCACCGCCACATCCAGTGCCGCCTCCAGGTTGCGCTCCTGGCGAGGCGCCAGCTCGTCGTCGCAGGCGACGAGGTTGGCGCCGGATGCCGCTATCGCCCGCTTCAGCTCTGTGAGCTTGCCGCGGCCGAAGTAGCGGTCCGGGTCGGGCGCCGGTCGCTGCTGGACCATCTCGCCCGCGGTCGCGACGCCGGCGGTGCGCAGCAGCTCCTTCAGCTCGGCGAGGCGACCATCGCCCCCACTCGCCTCGACGATCCCGATCGCCAGCGCCCGCTGGCGGGCGCGGGGGTTCGATACACCCGCTCCGCCCGCGCCGTAGCGCGTCTGCGTGTCGCGGCCGTTCCGTGAGCGTTGCACCTACCGTCCATTGTAGGGTGAGGCTCGTGAAGGTATTCGTCACCGGAGGCACTGGGTTCATCGGGGGCGAGGTCGTGCGCCAGCTGCGCGACCGCGGCGACGAGGTCGTCTGCCTGGCGCGCAACCCGGAGAAGGGGCGGCCGCTTGCGGACCTCGGCTGTGAGATCGCAGAGGGCGACCTCTCCGACGCCGAGGCGATCCAGGCCGGCATGCGGGGCTGCGACGCCGTCATCCACGCCGCCGCCGTCTACGAGGTCGGCATTCCCGCCTCGGAGCGCCCGGCGATGCGCGAGGCCAACGTCGGTGGCACCGAGCGCGTGCTGGGCGCCGCGCTGGAGCAGGGGATCGCGAAGGTCGTCTACGTCTCGACCGTCGGCGCCTTCGGCAACACCCACGGCGAGGTCGTCGACGAGAGCTACGAGCACCCCGGCGAGGAGTTCACCTCCTGCTACGAGGAGACCAAATGGGAGGCCCACCAGGTCGCCAAGCGCCTGATCGAAGAGGGCCTTCCCTGCACGATCGTGCAGCCGGGCGGCGTCTACGGGCCCGGCGACGAGTCGGCGATCGCCTCGCTTCTCGACCAGTTCCTCTCCGGCAAGATGCCGCTGATCCCCTTCCCCGACCTGGGCATCTGCCTCGCCCACGTCGAGGACGTCGCGGCCGGGATCATCGCCGCCCTGGACAAGGGCAGGCCCGGTGAGGCATACGTGCTCAGCGGCCCGGCGGTCACCGTGCGCGACGCGGTTGGCACGGTCGCCGAGATCACCGGCCGCACGGCGCCAAAGCGCGCGCTGCCGACGCCGCTGATGAAGGCGATGATCCCGATCGGGCCGCTGGTCGGCCGGATGATGGGCCAACCGCCCAATCTGCGCGAGCTGATCTCCTCCTCGGACGGCGTCACGTTCTGGGCGAGGTACGACAAGGCGACCGAAGAGCTCGGCTACCGGCCGCGCGGGGTCGAGGAGGGCCTGCGGCAGACGCTCGAGGCCGAGGGCAAGCTCCCCGCTTCCGCCTGACTCGGGACCACCGAATGCGACTGATCGACGTCGAGCACCTTGGCCGCCCGCATGTGATCGGTTGCTGGCAGGTCGATGGGGCGCTCATCGATCCCGGCCCGGAGTCCTCGCTGGAGACGCTGGTAGCGGCGCTCGGGGATGAGCCGCCGCAGGCGATCGTCCTCACCCACATCCACCTCGACCACGCCGGCGGCACCGGCGCGCTGGTGCGACGCTGGCCGGACCTCGAGGTCTACGTGCACGAGCGCGGCGCTCGCCACCTGGCCGACCCCTCGAAGCTGCTGGACAGCGCCTCGCGGCTCTACGGAGAGCACATGGAGCGGCTCTGGGGCGAGATCGTCCCGGTCCCGGAAGAGAACCTGCGCCCACTCTCGGGCGGGGAGACCGTGCTCGGCATGCGGGTCGCATACACGCCCGGCCACGCCTCCCACCACGTCTGCTACCTGCACGAGGAGAGCGGCACCGCCTTCGTCGGCGACGTCGCCGCCGTTCGCATCCCGCCTTCCGACCTGATCGTCCCCCCCACACCACCGCCGGACATCGACATCGAGAGCTGGGAGGAGTCGACCCGGCTGGTCGAGAGCTGGGATCCCGAACGCCTTGCCCTCACCCACTTCGGCTCGATCGACGACGGCCCCGCCGCGCACCTGGCCAAGGTTCGCGAGCGCCTGCGTGAGGAGGCTGGCCTCGCCCGCGACCTTCCCGAAGAGGACTACGAGCGCCACCATCGCGAGCGAGTCGCGGACAGCGCCGATCCCGAGACCGCCGTCGAGCTGATCCAGTGCGTCCCGCCTCAGTACCAGTGGCGCGGCCTGAACAGATATTGGGACAAACAGAAAGCCCGCTCGAACTAGCGTCCCCGCCGAAGCGGAGGAGGCGGGCGTTTATGCCAGGTGCTCGCGCATCCGCTCGACCGCCTCGGTGATGCGGTCGTCGGGGGCGGTGAGCGAGATGCGGAAGAAGCCCTCCCCGCTGGGGCCGTACATAGAGCCCGGCGAGACGATCACCGCGGCCTCCTCCAGGACCAATTCGGCGAACGAGGTCGAGGTGTGGCCTTCGGGCACCGGAGCCCAAACGTAGATGGTGCCGCGCGGAGCCTCGACCTCGACGCCGATCTCGCGCAGCGCCTCGACGACCAGGTCGCGGCGCCGCAGGTAGGCCTCGTTCATCCGCTCCAGCGGCCCGCGCGGGCCCTCCAGGGCTGCCGCGCCGGCAAGCTGGACCGCCTCGAAGAGGCCGGAGTCGACGTTCGTCTTCAGCCGCCAGTAGGTCTGGATCGCGTCCGGGTTGCCGAGGATTGCCGCACAGCGCCAGCCGGTCATGTTGTAGCCCTTGGAGAGCGAGAAGACCTCGACGCCCACCTCCTTGGCGCCGGGGGTGGCCAGGAAGCTGGGCGCCACGTATCCGTCGTAGGTCGTCTCCGAGTAGGCGTTGTCGTGGACGACGAGGATCTCGTGCTCGCGGGCGAAGGAGACGGCCAGCTCGAAGAAGCCCTCCGGCGCCACCGCGCCGGTCGGGTTGTTGGGGAAGTTGAGGAACATCAGCCGCGCCCGTGCCGCGGTCTCGGCCGGCACGGCGCCGAGATCAGGGATGAAGCCCAAATCCGGCGCCAGCGGCAGCAGCTCCGCATCGGCGCCGGCGAGGATCGGACCGCCGGTGTAGACGGGGTAGCCGGGGTCCGAGGCGAGCGCCGCGTCGCCCGGGTCGAGGAAGGCGAAGCAGAGGTTGTAGATGCACTCCTTGGCGCCGATCGCCGGGATCACCTCGCTCTCGGGATCGATCGCCACCCCGAAGCGCTCGGAGTAGAAGCGGGAGAAGGCATTCCGGAACTCCGGCCGCCCGCGATTGCTCGGGTAGCTCTGGTTGGCGGGGTCGGCGACCGCTTTCTGCATCGCCTTGACGATATGGGGGTAGGTCGGCTCATCCGGGTCGCCGATGCCAAGGCTGATCACGTCGATGCCGGCCGCGCGCTTGTCGGCGACCCGACGCTCCAGCTCGGCGAACATGTAGGGAGGGATCGCCTCCAGCCGCCGCGAGGGGGCCGTCGCAGAGCGCTTGCTCGCCTCGGTGCCGGACACGGCGGCGAAGACTAACCGGCGGCGAGGGCTGCGAGCAGCTCGGCCGACAGCTCGCCGGCGCAGACGGGCTCGGCCCACCCGGTCAGCGTCACGTCAAGCCCGGCGGAGACGCCGACTTCCAGCTCACCGCCGTCCAGCCCGACGGTCAGCGGGCTCGGTGCGCCGCGCAGAAAGGCGGTGACGGCCGCGCCGCTCGCACCGGTGCCCGAGGAGAGCGTCTCTCCCACCCCGCGCTCAAAGATCCGCGCCCGCACCCGGTCGCCCTCGCTTCGCAGGAAGGAGACGTTGGTGCGGTTCGGGAACAGCTCGTGCCACTCGATCTCGGGGCCGATCGCGCCGAGGTCGAGCGCCTCCAGCTCGTCGCCGACCTCGATCGCGCACTGCGGGTTGCCGATCGAGACGTGCTGGAACTCCCACTCGCGACCGCCGGCGCTCAACTTCCCCCTCCCGTCGGGGCCTCCGGAGGGGAAGTCGGCCGACTCGGTGGACGCCCGGCCCATCTCGACCGAGCAGGTTCGCTCCGAGGTCACCGTCGGCGTCACCGTGCCGGCCACGGTGCCGATCGAGAAGGTCTGCTCGTCGGTCCAGCCGTGGCGGCGCAGGTAGAGGATCGCCTCGCGCGCCCCGTTGCCGGACAGCTCGGCCTCCGAGCCGTCGGGGTTGAAGATGCGCAGCTCGGCGACCAGCCCCGGATCCTCGCTGCGCGAGAGCAGCAGGATCCCGTCGGACCCGACGCTGAAGTGCGGGTCGCAGAGCCGCTTGACCCGCGCGGCAGTCAACTCCCACGGCAACTCGTCGGACTCCAGGATCAGGTAGTCGTTGCCGAGCGCCTGCCACTTCTCGAACCGCATAGGGCGAGACTATTCGAACGTCCCGGAGTCCCCCGTATAGCGCGCATTGCGGGACGTTCAGAACGTGGCAATCTCGGCGGCCACGTCCTCGGCCATGCGCGTCCTTGCTAGATCCACTCAATTATTCTTCTAGCCACCTCCTCGTCGGAGAGGCTCGTCCTTTCGATCACTCGCACGTTCGCCATCTTCCGCATCCAGGTCAGCTGGCGGCGGGCGTAGTTGCGGGTTCGCTTCTTCATCGCCTCGACGTCGCCGCGCAGCAGCTCTTCGTAACCAAGGGCCTTGCGCGCCGTGCGCGACGGGGAAGCGGCCTCCGCGCGCCGCACCTCATCCGCCGCGCCCGCGGCGGCGATCGCCTCGACGCGGGCGTCGATCCGCTCGTACAGCTCTCCCCTCTCCATGGTTAGTCCCGCGATCACGGTCGGGTGGCGGGTCTCCTCCGACCAGAGCTCGTTGTCCTCGGCGCCAGGCGGCAGCCGCACCAGAGAGAGGTTGGCGATCGCGGCGCGCAGGTAGAGGCCGGTGCCGCCGACGACGATCGGCCGCCGGCCCGCCGCGATCGCCGCGTCGATCTCCTCGTGTGCCAGCCGCATGTACTCGCCGACCGAAAAGGGCTGCGTGATCGGCACGACGCCCACCATCCGGTGCTCCAGCCGCTCCCGCTCGGCAGGGCTCGCCGCGCCGGTCAGCGTCTCCAGCCCCTCGTACACCTGCAGCGCGTCGGCGGAGACCGCGACCGGGTCCTCACCCCGCTCGCGCAGCGCGTCGGCCAGCGCGATCGCCACGCCGGTCTTGCCGACCGCGGTCGGCCCGAATATCGCCAGGATCTTCAGGGAACCCGGCTGAGCAGCAGCTCGGAGCCCCGCAGAGTGGTCGACGTGGCAGAGGCCACCTCCACGTCGACGAGCTCGCCGGGCGCCGCCGTGCCTTCGAAGTTGACCGTCTTGTTGTGCCGGGTGCGGCCGCGCAGGCGCGCGGGGTCGGTGCGGCTCGGCCCTTCGACCAGGACCTCCATCGTGCGCCCGACGAAGCGCTGCGAGCGCTCCGTGGCGCGCCGCTGGACCAGCTCGACCAGCCGCTCCATTCGCTCCCGCTTCACCGCGTGCGGGAGCATCCCGTCCATCTCCGCCGCCTCGGTCCCGCGCCGTGGCGAGAAGACGAAGGTGAAGGCGCTGTCGTATCCGACCTCGTCGACGACCTCGAGGGTCTCCTCGAAGTCCGTCTCGGTCTCGCCCGGGAAGCCGACGATGATGTCGGTCGTGATCGCGCAGTCCGGCACGTGCTCGCGGATCTGCGCTACGCGGTCCATGTAGCGCTGCCGGTCGTAGGTGCGGCGCATCCGCTTCAGCACCGCGCTGGAGCCCGACTGCAGCGGCAGGTGGACATGCTCGCAGAGCGCCGGCAGCTCCGCGTGGGCGCGGATCACGTCCTCGCGCATGTCCTTCGGGTGCGGGCTCGTGTAGCGGATCCGGTCGACCCCCTCCACCGCGTCGATCCCGGCCAAGAGCTCCGCGAAGCTGGTTCGCGACTCGGGCGGCAGGTCGCGCCCGTAGCTGTTGACGTTCTGGCCCAGCAGCGTCAGCTCGCGTGCCCCGTCGGCGGCCATCGCCTCCGCTTCGGCCACCAGCTCATCGGGATCGCGGCTCACTTCGCGCCCCCGCGTCGAGGGGACGATGCAGTAGGCGCAGACGCAGTTGCATCCCTGCGAGATCTGCAGCCAGCCCTGGAACTCGCGCTCTCGCTTGCCGGGCAGGTGGCCGGAGAAGCCCTCGAACTCGAAGTAGCCCTGCGCGCTGAGCGAGTCTGAGGTCAGGAACTCGGCCAGCCTGCCGATCTGACCGGGGCCGAAGGCCACGTCGACGAACGGGAACCGCTCGAAGACCTCGTCCTTGACGGACTGCGCCCAGCAGCCACCGACTCCGACGATCCGCTCGGGGTCTTCGGACTTGAGCCGCTTGGCCTCGCCCAGGTGAGCTATGAAGCGGTTGTCTGCAGACTCGCGAATCGAGCAGGTGTTGAAGAGGATCAGGTCCGCCTCGGCCCGACTCCCGGCTTGCTCGTAGCCGAGCGACTCGAGCATCCCCCGCATCCGCTCCGAGTCGTGCGCGTTCATCTGGCACCCGAAGGTGGTTACGTGGTACCGGGGCACGACGTGAGGGTAGCGAGTGCCGGTCGGGCGCTAGTGAACCGCTTCCTGGGACGGCTCCTCGCCGCCCGGCAGGACAGACTCGTGCTCCTGTGCGGCGTCCTCGCTCTCCACGTCCTCGGCGTAGATCACCGAAAAGGCGGTGGTGCCGCCGACCAGGACGACGAACCAGATCACGATCGCGGGCATCGCCCGCCCCGGGAACCCTTTCATGCGCAGGCCGGCGAAGCTGACCAGAACGGCCGAGACGGTCAGGGTGATCCCGAAGACGTAGAAGAGGGTCTCGCTGTCCACAGCGCCGGGAATTTACCCGAAACCGACCGCTACGCGGCCTTGGCTTCAACCGGTGGCGCGGCTTCCGGCTCAGGCGCCGGAGCGGGTTCCCCGTCGAGGCCCAGCGCGGCGCGGATCTTCGACTCGATCTCTGCGGCTATGTCCGGGTTCTCGGTGAGGAACTGCTTGGCGTTGTTGCGGCCCTGGCCGAGGCGGGTGTCGCCGTAGGAGAAGAAGGCGCCCGACTTCTTGATCAGGTCGTGCTCGATCCCGAAGTCGATCAGCCCGCCCTCACGCGAGATGCCGATCCCGTACTCGATGTCGAACTCGGCCTGGCGGAACGGAGAGGCCACCTTGTTCTTCACCACCTTGACCCGGACCCGGTTGCCGACGGCTTCCGTTCCCTCCTTCAGGGTCTCGATGCGGCGGATGTCGATGCGCTGCGAGGAGTAGAACTTGAGCGCCCGCCCGCCCGGCTGCGTCTCCGGCGAGCCGAACTGGACGCCGATCTTCTCGCGGATCTGGTTGGTGAAGACGCAGACCGTGTTGGTGCGGTTCAGGTTGCCGGCCAGCTTGCGAAGGGCCTGCGACATCAGGCGCGCCTGCAGGCCGACCGTCTGGTCGCCGATCTGGCCGTCCAGCTCCGCCTTCGGCGTCAGCGCCGCGACCGAGTCGATCGCGACCACGTCGATGGCGCCGGAGTGGATCAGCCGGTCGGCGATCTGCAGCGCCTGCTCGCCGTAGTCGGGCTGGGAGACGAGAAGCTCCTCGGTGTCGACGCCGATCCTGCGTGCGTAGACGGGGTCCATCGCGTGCTCGGTGTCGATGAAGGCGCAGACGCCGCCGAGCGCCTGTGCCTCGGCGATCACGTGGTAGACCAGCGTCGTCTTCCCCGACGACTCCGGGCCGAAGATCTCGACGATCCTGCCGCGCGGCACGCCGCCGATCCCCAGCGCAAGGTCGAGGGAGAGAGCCCCGGTCGGGATCGCCTCGATGTTGACCTTACTGTCGGCGCCGAGCCGCATCAGCGCGCCCTGGCCGAACTCCTGCTCTATCTGGGTGACGGCGTCCTTCAGCGCCGCGTCCTTCGCTTTCGCGTCCTTTGCCGACGCGTCCTTCAGGTTCGCTTTCCTGTTCTCTGCCATGAGGCTCCGCAAGGTAGGGGTCTGTCCGGACGGATCGGCCGGATGCGCGGGAACCTAAGTGCCGATGACGCGCGTCACAATGCGCAAGCGTGAAAGATCCGTGTCATCGCTGTGACGAGGCCGGCGCGAGGTCCACCAACAGCGCCCGCAGCATGTGCATGCCGACCAGCGCCGCGCGCTCGCGAACGTCCTCACGGCCGCCGGGGATCACGGGGTCCCGGGCGATCGCCTCGCCGCCGGCGAGCCTCGCGTCGATGCAGACGTAGCCGACCGGCTTCTCCTCGCTGCCGCCCGCCGGCCCTGCGATCCCCGTGACCGCCACCGCGACGTCGCCGCCGAAGCGCTCCAGCGCACCCGAGGACATCGCCGCGGCCACCTCCGGGGAGACCGCCCCGTGCGTCTCGATCAGCGCCGGGTCGACCCCGAGCAGGTCGGACTTCGCTGCGTTCGAGTAGGCGACCACGCCACCCGCGAAGTACTCCGAAGCCCCCGGCGGGGCCGCGATCCGTGCAGCCAGCAGGCCGCCACTGCACGACTCCGCCAGGCCGAGGCGCCGGCCCCGCAGCAGCGCCGCGACCTGTGAGTCGATCGTCTCCCCGTCGGCGCTGAACATGTGGGCGGCGTGGCGCTTGGCGATCTCTTCCCGAACCACACCGGCTGCCGACTCCGCCTCCGACCGGTAGCGAACGTCGATCTCGATCTCCCCCCGCCGCAGGCAGGTGGTTATCTCCAGCGCCTCCAGCTCCAATCCGCCGGCCTCTATCTCACGCAGGCTGCGCGCTACCTCGGACTCCGGGATGCCGAACATCCGCAGTGTGTAGGAGTGAAGCGGAGAGGCCTGCTCGAGGACCTCGCGCACCGGCCCGGTCTCCAGCGCCGCCGGCCACATCGGCCGCAGCTCGCGCGGCGGCCCGGGCAGGACGATCACCGGCGCATCGCCGCTGGGGACCACGAGGCCGGGTGCGGTCCCAACGGGGTCGAGGGGCGTCGCCCCGGCGGGGACCATCGCCTGCTTGCGATTGGCGGCCCGCAACGCCTCGACGTCGAAGCCGTGGCGCTCCGCGAACCCGCGCAGGATCGCCGCGATCTTCTCCTCCATCTCCTCGTCGAGGACCAGCTCGACACCGGCGAAGCGGGCGACGACCTCGGCGGTCAGGTCGTCCGCCGTCGGCCCGAGGCCGCCCGAGGTGACGATCAGGTCCACCCCCTCCGAGGCGAGGAACTCAAGCGCCGCGCCGAGGTCGGCCGGGCGGTCACCGACGACCATGATGTGGGCAACCTCGATGCCCAGCTCCGCGAGGCGCTCGGAGATCCAGGGCCCGTTGCGGTCTACCACACGCCCCGTCAGCACCTCGGTGCCGGTGACGACGATCCCCGCCCTGACGACCCCCTTTGCCTCGTTCATGTGCAGGTCGGGCGCTCCGTCTCCCCGAGGGGCTCGAGCTGACCGCCCGCCTCCACCCTGTAGCCGACCGGGCTCGGCGTCTCCGCCACCCCCGCCGGCTCGCCGTTCAGCAACAGCTCCACCTCGCCGTTGCCGAAGGACATCGCGAAGGCGGGGGAGCGGAAGGGGCCCTCCTCGGCGCCCGCGGCAAGGATCTCCCCCTGGATCAGCGCCTCCTCGTCGGCATCGAGCAGGCAGACCCACACCTCGGCACTCGCCGTCAGGTTGAGCGTGACCTGGCCCGCTTCGGCCTTCGGCGCCGGCGGGGACGGGGAGCGGGTGCCGTCGCTGACCGAGCCGGCGGACGGCGCGGCCGGGTCGCCGTCCGAGTCCTCTCCCCCGCCCCCGGCCAGCGCGACCCCGACCAGGATCGCGATCAGGCCGGCGGAGACCAGCGTCGCCCACGCACCCCGCGATAGGCGCGGCACGCGGCGAGAGGGGGGCAACTGGCCCTTGGACGCGCGCGGCGTGACCGCGGGCTCGCTGCGCGGCAGGGACTCAGGCGACGTCCCCTCGTGCTGCTTGCGGTACTCGTCGGCGAGCTGCTCCCCGTCGAGGCCCAGATAGAGGGCGTAGGTGCGAATGAAGCCGCGGGTGTAAGAGCCCCCGGGAAGCACGTCCCACTCCTCGTTCTCCATCGCCCGCAGGAAGCGAATGCGAATCTTCGTGCTGGCCTCGGCCTCGGTCAGCTCGATCCGGTGCTTCGTCCGGGCCTCGCGCAGCGTCGTGCCGATCTCGGTGGCCATACGGCCACATTGTCCCGATCCGCACCCCTCGGAGTGGCCAGGCGGGAAGGGGCTCAGCTCTCGTCGGCCGCGGAGACCGTCTGCTCCTCGGGGAGCGGCTGCTCGGCCCCCTCGCCACCGGTTCCGAGGAACCGCGACAGGTCCGCGGCGGAGATCAGCACCTGACGGGGCTTGGAGCCCTCGTAGCCGGAGATCACGCCGCGTCGCTCGAGCATGTCCACCAAACGGCCGGCCCGCGTGTAGCCGACCCGAAGACGGCGTTGGATCATCGAGACGGAGGCGGTCTCGGTCTCGACGACGAGCTTGATCGCCTGGTCGAGCATCTCGTCGCGATCGGGGTCGAACTCGCCGTCTCCCCCGTCGTCCCGCGAGTCGCCCTCACGCTTGTCGAGCAGCTCCGCCTCGAACTCGGGCTCGCCCTGCGCCGCCCAGTGATCGGTGACACGGGCGATCTCCTCCTCGGTGACGAAGGCGCCCTGCACCCGCTGCATCTTCGACGTGCCGGCGCCTCGGAAGAGCATGTCTCCCTGACCGAGGAGTGCCTCGGCGCCGCCCTGGTCGAGGATCACCCGCGAGTCGGTCTGCGAGGAGACGGCGAAGGCGATCCGGGCCGGGATGTTGACCTTGATCGTGCCGGTGATGATGTCGGTCGAGGGTCGCTGGGTCGCCAGAACCAGGTGAATTCCGGTCGCCCGAGACTTCTGCGCGAGGCGGATGATCGAGTCCTCTACCTCGGCGGGGGCGACCATCATCAGGTCGGCAAGCTCGTCGATCACGCAGAGGATGTGCGGTAGCGGCGGGTCGCCCGCCTTGGCGCGGGCGAGGTTCAACTCCGCCAGGTTGCGACAGCGGGCCTCCCCCATGATTCCGTAACGGCTCTCCATCTCCGCGATCAGGTTGGTCAGCACGTTGGCCGCCAAGCGCGGCGAGGTGACCACCGGCGTGAGCAGATGGGGGACCGACTCGTAGTGGTTCAGCTCGACCTGCTTGGGGTCGACGAGCACGAGGCGCGCCTCGTTCGGCGAAGCGTGCATCAGGATCGAGGTGAGGATCGCGTTGACGCAGCCGGACTTGCCCGATCCGGTGGTGCCCGCGACGAGCACGTGCGGCATCTTCTGCAGGTCGGTCCAGACGGCTTTGCCGGCGATGTCCTTGCCGAGCCAGGCGACGAGCGGTGAGGACTTCGGCGGCCGGCCGGCGTAGATGTCGCCGAGGCGGACGATGCGGCGGCGCGTGTTCGGCACCTCGACGCCGACTGCTTGCTTGCCCGGGATCGGCGCCAGGATGCGGATCTCGGTCGAGGCGAGTGCGTAGGCGAGGTCGTTGGAAAGCTCGGTGACCTTCTTCACCTTCGTGCCGGGCGCCAGGCGTAGCTCGTAGCGGGAGACGTGGGGGCCGCTGACGATGCCGACGATCTTCGCCTCGACGCCGAAATGGCTCAGCGTCTCCACCAGCTTGCGGCCGATCGTCTCGTGATCGCTGGGGTCGGGCCCGTTGTCCGGGCCGCCTTTTTCCAGCAGCTTGGTCGGCGGCGCGACGTAGTCGATCTGCTCGGACTCGGTTACGCCTCGCTTCTGACCCATCGGCGTCAAGGCAACGGCCTCGTCCCTTGCAATTTCCTCCGACGCCTCAGGTTCCGCGACGACTTCGGGCAGCTCAGACGTATCGGGCGACAGCGGTTCCTCGAACTCCGACACCGTTGGCTCGAAGGAGTCCTCCTCCGGATAGGTGCTCATCACGTCGGGGGCGAAGGCGGGGTCGGGGTCCGGGCGGTGGTCGCGGGCGGACTTCTTTGCACGGATTGCGTCTCTCACGCCAAGGGCGATGCGGCGAAGCAGCCTGCCAACGGCTCGCACGACGTCGGCGGCGGAGGTGCCGGTGAGCAGCATCGCGCCCACCGCGATCGCCAGGATCGCGGTGATCCGCGCCCCGACCCTTCCGACCAGGTAGGTGAGCCCGGTCTCCAGCCCGGAGCCGACCTTGCCCCCGTCCCAGCCGGAGAGCACGAAGGTCAGAAAGCCGCCGATGGCGATCAGGCAGAGGCCGAGAACGTCAACGTGGCGCTGCCCGAGTCCCTCGGGCAGCAGACGACGCTCGGTCTTCTGCTTGGCGCTCGACTTCTTGCCGCGGCCTGAGCTGCGTTTCTTCGCCCTGCTCTTGCGTCCGAACACGTCGATCCTGTTCGACGCCCGCCGCCCCAGCCCTGCGCCTTCCCCCGCCGGCCCTAGCGAAGCTTGCGGGTTTCCTGGGCCTCCGGGCTAACCTTTGAAGCGATGGAGGTCAACGGCGACAGGGCCCTGGGACGGATTCTTCTGGTCGAGGACGACGAGGAGATCGCCGACGTGCTGCGTCGCTCGCTGCGTGCCGAGGGGTACGAGGTGCGCGCCGGCGGCGACGGCGCCGAGGCCCTGCGGGCCGCCGCCGACTTCGTCCCCGACCTGGTGGTCCTCGACCTGGGCCTTCCCGGGATGGACGGGGTCGAAGTCTGCCGCCGGCTGCGAGAGACGGGCGACGTGCCCATCTTGATCCTCACCGCCCGCACGGAGACCGAGGACAGGGTCGAGGGTCTCGACAGCGGCGCCGACGACTACCTCGTCAAGCCCTTTGAGCGCGACGAGCTTCTGGCCCGCATCCGTGCCCTTCTGCGGCGCCGCCCCCCGCGGGGCTCCGCGACGCTGCGGGTCGGCGAGCTGCGGCTCAACCCCGACACGCGCGAGGTCCACCGCGGCGATCGCGAGATCGAACTGACCAGTCGTGAGTTCGAGCTGCTCGAGTACCTGATGAGAAACGAGCGCCTCGTCGTCCCCCGCGAGCGCCTGCTCGACGAGGTCTGGGGGTACGACCCGGCGGCTGCGACCAACACCGTCGACGTCTTCGTCTCCAACCTGCGCCGCAAGCTGGAGCTGGGCGGCGAGCCGCGCCTGCTCCACACCAAGCGCGGAGCGGGCTACGTGCTGCGGGAATAGCGATGGAGACCCGCCGCCGGCACTCCCTGCCCGGCCGGCCGCTGCGGCCCGGCACCTGGCCCGTGCGCTGGCGCCTCGCGCTCGCCTCAGCCGGCCTGACCCTGGCGATCCTGCTCGTCTTCGGCGCGATGGTCGGCCACTTCGCCGGGCAGCGGGTGCGCGACGACTTCGACCGCGAAGTGCGCGACGCCGCGCAGACGATCGCCTCCGAGCTGAGCGTGGTCGAGACCGCGACCGGGACCTACCTGATCCGCGGACCCGGACTCGACGACGTCGTGCTGCCGAACGACGCCAGCGTACGGATTTTCGACGCGTACGGCGACCTGCTCGACCAGAGCACCGGCGCGGCGGACCTCGGACCCCCCGTGGGCGTGGGGATCCGCGACTACCTCCGGATGACCGTCGCCACCGAGTCGCTCGACGGCCCCAACGGAGCCCTCTCCGGCTACGTGCAGTACGCGCGCAGCGAGGCTCCGGTCGGCTCGACCATCGCGCGGATCTGGCTGCTCGTCGCCGTCGGCGTGTTCGCCGGCACGCTGCTGGCCAGCCTCGCTGGCCTGGCGATCGCCGAACGGGCGATGCGGCCGGTCGCGAGCCTCACCGCGAAGGCCCGCGAGGTGGCCGCCACCCGCGATCCGTCCCGCCACATCCCGCCCCCGCAGGCCGACGACGAGGTCGGCGAGCTGGCGAGGACTCTGGAGCAGATGCTCCGCTCGCTCGACGCGGCTCGTACCGAGCGGGAGGAGGCGATGCAGCGTCAGCGGGAGTTCGTCGCGGACGCCTCGCACGAGCTGCGCACACCGCTGACCAGCGTGCTCGCCAACCTGGAGCTGCTCGAGACCTCGCTTGGCCCCGACGATTCCGAGCGGCGTGAGGCGGTCGCCTCCGCCCTGCGCTCGTCGAAGCGGATGACCAACCTGGTCGGCGACCTGCTCCTGCTCGCCCGCGCCGACGCCGGCCGGGAGGCCGAGAGAGGTCCTTGCGACCTTGCGAAGATCGCCCGCAACGCCTCAACCGAAATGGACCCGGTCTTTGATGGGCGCACTCTGAGCGTGGACGCGAGTAGCCCGGTTTCCATCGAAGGAAACTCGGAGGAACTGCACCGAATGATCGTCAACCTCCTCGACAACGCCATCCAACACACACCCCCCGATACCCATGTGCACCTCTGCGCGAAATCTGAGAACGGAGGCGCCTTGGTTGAGGTTGCCGATGACGGTCCCGGCATTCCGAAGGAGATGCGCGACGAAGTGTTCGATCGCTTTGTCAGGGGAACCGGCTCGGCGGATCGGTCTTCCGGCACCGGACTCGGCCTTGCCATTGTCCGCGCGGTAGCCAAGTCCCACGGCGGCACTGCTGAAGTGGTCCAGTCCAAGCCTGGCGGGGCTCTATTCAGGGTTCAACTGAGAGGGGTTTTCCTCAGACCTCAACCACAATCGGAAGGATCATGGGCCGGCGCTTGAGCCGGTCGTAGACGAGCTTGGCGAGGTCGTCATGGAGGTCTTCCTGAAGGAGGTGCACCTCGTGGTTGCCCGCCTCGGCCGCGCTCTCCAGCGAGTCCTCCACCGCGTCGCGCAGGTCGTCGATCAGGCCGTCCGCTTCCTCCATGAACGGGACGCCGCGGAAGATCACCTCCGGGTCCGCGACGACCTCGCCGTCGTCGGCGGAGACCGTCGCGACGACGATGAAGATCCCGTCCCCTGAGATCGTCTTGCGGTCGCGCAGCGCCGCCTCGTCGGGCTCACCCAGGTCGACGCCGTCGACGAAGATCACTCCGGAGTGCTCGGAGTCGGCAAAGCCGGCGCCGCTCGCGTCGATCTCCAGGGGAAGCCCGTTGCGGCCCTGGAAGACGCTGTCCGCCTCGACGCCGACCGAGCGGGCCAGCTCGGCGTGCAGGCGCAGGCGCTGGTGGTCGCCGTGCACCGGGAGCACGTACCGCGGCTTGGTCAGGTTGAGCATCAGCTTCATCTCCTCCTGCCAGCCGTGGCCGGAGGCGTGGATCGGGGCGTCCTTGGCGGTCACCACGGAGGCGCCGATCTCGTAGATCCGGTCGATCGTCTCGTTCACGGCGCGCTCGTTGCCGGGCACCGGCGTCGCCGAGAAGACAACCGTGTCGCCGGAGTGCAACTCGACGTCGCGGTGGTCGTTGTTGGCCATCCGCCGCAGTGCCGAGAGCGGCTCTCCCTGGCTGCCGGTCGAGATCACGACCACCTTCTCGTCGGGGAAGTCTTCGATCTCGCGCGGCTGGATGAAGAGGCCGGAGGGCGCGCCGGCGATACCCAGGTTGGAGGCGATGTTGAAGTTCTTGCGCATCGAGCGGCCGACCAGGGCGACGCGGCGGTCGAGCTGCATCGCGGCGTCGATCACCTGCTGCACGCGGTGGATGTTGGAGGCGAAGGAGGTGACGACGATCCGGCCCTCGCAGCGGGAGAAGGTCTCCAGCAGCGCCGGCCCGACGCTCGACTCGGACGGCGCCACCCCGGGCCTGTCGGCGTTGGTCGAGTCGCCGCAGAGCAGCAGCAGGCCCTCGCTGCCGATCTCGGCGAGGCGGGAGACGTCCGCGGGGCGGCCGTCGACCGGGGTCTGGTCGAACTTGTAGTCGCCGGTGAACAGCACCGAGCCGAGATCGGTCGAGAGAAGCACGCCCCGCATGTCGGGGATCGAGTGGGCGAGGTGAACCAGCTCCAGCCCGAACGGACCGACCTGGACCTTCTCGCCCGCCGGCAGCTCCTTCAGCGGCGCGTCGCCGAGCTTGTGCTCGTCGAGCTTGGAGCGGACCATGCCGATCGTCAGCAGGCCGCCGTAGATCACCGGCGGGAAGCCGATCTGGCGCAGCAGGAAGGGAAGGGCGCCGACGTGGTCCTCGTGCCCGTGGGTGAGGACGATCGCCTCGATGTCGTCGGCGCGCTCGCGCAGGTAGGCGAAGTCCGGCAGGACCAGGTCGACGCCGAGCATCTCCGGAGTCGGGAACATCAACCCCGTGTCGACGACGACGATCCGGCCCTCGTACTCGACCACCGCCATGTTCTTGCCGATCTCCCCCAGGCCGCCGAGGGGCAGGACGCGCAGCGTGCCGCTCACTCGCTTGCCCCCATCTCCACCCCGGCCCGTTCGAGCAGCGCGCGAACCGTGCGCCGCTCCTCCTCGGAAGCGGGCACCAGCGGCAGCCGCAGGCCGGCGGAGGGAATCAGCCCGGCCATCTCCAGCGCCGCCTTCAGCGGGATCGGGTTGGTCGTCACCGACATTGCCTCGTACGCCGGCCGCAGGCTCACGTCCGTCTCGCGGGCGCGCTCCAGGTTCCCGACTTGCGCCGCGTCCCACATCTCGCGCATCTGCGGACCGACGAGGTGCGAGGCAACCAGTATCCCCCCGGCAGCGCCGATCTCGAGGCAGTCGATGAAGGTCTCATCATTGCCGGCGAGTACCGCCATGCCTTCGATCAGGCCGAGCTCCTCGTCGTTGGCCTGCTTCACCCCGACCACATTGTCGATCTCGGCAAGCGTCGCGAGCTCCGCCGGCGAGACGTTGACGATCACCCGCGAGGGGATGTTGTAAGCGACGATCGGCAGGTCGGGCACTGAGCCGGCGACCGCCTCGAAGTGGGCGAGGATGCCGGCCGGGTTGGGCTTGTTGTAATACGGGGTGACGACCAGCGCGGCGTCGGCGCCTGCCTGCGCGGCGGCTTTGGTCAGCTCGACCGAGTGGCGGGTGTCGTTGGTGCCGGTCCCGCAGAGCACCGTCGCCTCCTGTCCGACCTCGTCGACGATCGCCCGCAGCAGGGAGATGTGCTCGGCGTCGTCGAGCGTCGCAGCCTCGCCGGTCGAACCGGCGACGACCACCCCGTGCGAGCCGTGCTCGATCAGGTGCCGGGCGAGGCTGCGCGCCGCCGGCTCGTCGACCGAGCCGTCGGCCGCGAACGGCGTTGCCATCGCGGTCAGCACCCCTTCGATCCGAGCGGTCATGAGCGGATCAAAGCAGCTTCTCGAGGCCGACTGTGAAGCGATCGCGGAGGTCTCCCACCCGCCGCACGGCGAGCAGCACGCCGGGCATGAAGGAGCGCCTGTCAATCGAGTCGTGACGCAGCGCCAGCGTCTGCCCCTCGCCGCCGAAGATGACCTCCTGATGGGCGACCAGGCCCGGCAGGCGAATCGAGTGGATCGGCTCGTGCACGTTGCCGCCCGCCTCGCGGATCAGCTCCGCGGTCCGTTTCGAGGTGCCCGAGGGGGCGTCGAGCTTGCGATCGTGGTGCAGCTCGACGATCTCGCACTCCGGCATGTGGGCGGCGATCCGCTGCGCCGCCTGCATCAGCAGCACCGCGCCGATCGCGAAGTTGGGCGCGACGAAGCAGTTCGCGCCGCCGCCGCTCGATTCCGCGATCTCGCGCAGCTCCTCGAGGTCAAAGCCGGTCGTCCCGAGGACGACGTGCACGCCGGCCCCCAGGCACTCCCTGGCGTTGGAGAGAGCCACGTCCGGCGTCGTGAAGTCAACGACGACGTCGGTGCCACCGAGCCCGTCGGCCAGGGTCACCCCGAGCGCCGGGTCGGCCCGCCCCGCCAACTCCATGTCGGCGGCTCCCTCGACCGCCTCGCAGACCGCCTGGCCCATCCTCCCGGCAGCTCCGGAGGCAACCACGCGGATCACGCAACCACCAGCCTCTCCGCGGCTCCGCGGAAGCGCCCTTCCTCGCGGCCGATGCAGGCGGCCGCGAGCCGCTCGCCCCCGTACAGCTCCGCGGCGAGCGCGGTCAGGTCCTCCACTTCGACCGCGTCGACCCGGTCGAGCATCTCGTCCAGGGTCAGCACCGGCATGCCGAAGAGGACGGCGCGCGCCAGCCGCGTCATCCGTGCCCCGGTCGACTCCGAGGAGAGCACCAGCCGGCCCTTGACGCTCTCCTTGCCGCGCGCCAGCTCCTCGACGGAGACCGGCTCGGCGCACAGCCTCTCCAGCTCGGCACCGATGATCGAACACGTCTCCTCGACGTTCTCCTCGCGGGTGCCGACGTAGATCGCCGCCAACCCCGCGTCCGCATACTGCTCGCTGTAGGAGCCGATGGCGTAGGCGAGGCCGCGCTTCTCGCGGACCTCGCGAAACAACCGCGAGGACGTCGAGCCGCCGAAGATCGAGTCGAGCACGGCGAGCGCGAAGCGGCGCTCGTCGTCGCGGGGGATCCCCGGCGCCCCGAAGCAGATGTGGTACTGCTCGGTGTCCTTGGCGGCGAACCGCAGCCGCGCGCGGTCGCCGCCGTCGCCGGCCACAGCGGCGGACGGCGCCCCCTCCTCCGGCCTGAGCAGGCGCTCGGTGAGCTCGACCACCTGACGATGCTCGACGTGGCCCGCGGCAGCGACGACGAGGTTGGGACCCGTGTACCTGGCCCGGTGGTAGGCGGATATGTCGGGCACCGGGATCGAGGCGATGACGCCGGCCTCCCCCAGCACCCGGCGACCCAGAGGATGCTCGCCGAAGACCGCCTCCGCCAGGAAGTCGTGGACCCGGTCCTGCGGCTCGTCCTCGTACATCGCGATCTCCTCCAGCACGACCTCGCGCTCGGAGTCCACCTCCGGGTAGGTGGGCGCCAGCATCATCTCGGCGAGCAGGTCGAAGACGTCGTCGGTGTGCTCGTCCAGGAAGCGGGCGTGCAGGTGCGTCGTTTCTTTGCCGGTGGCCGCGTTGACCGAGGCCCCGAGGCCATCGAAGCGCTCGGAGATCTCGATCGCGGAGAAGCGCTCGGTGCCCTTGAACAGCAGGTGCTCGAGGAAGTGGGAGACCCCCGCCTGGGCCGGGGTCTCGTCGCGCGAGCCGGTCCGAGCCCAGAGCCCGAGCGCGACGGAGCGGACCGAGGGAACCGCCTCGGTCACCACCCGCACGCCCGAGCCCAGCTCGGTCAGCTCGTGCGCCGCAGCGCTCAGCGCCGCTCCCGGCGCCGGCCGTCGCGCCCACCGCGGCGGCCGTCCCGACCGCCCTCGCCACCGCCGTTGCGGCGCGGCGGGCCCGGATCGCCGGTGCCGACGCTCGACAGCTCCTCGGCGCTCTTGCCGGCGACCGCCGGGTCCTCGCTGAGGCGCAGGCCGATCCGACCGCGCTCGCGGTCGACCTCGACCACCGTCACGTCGATCTCCTGCCCGGCCTCGAGCACGTCGTCCACCGTCTCGACCCGCTCGCCGGGCTTCACGTTGGAGATGTGCAACAGGCCGTCGGTGCCCTTGGTCAACTCGACGAAGGCGCCGAAGGTCGTCGTCTTGACGACCTTCGCCCCCTTGTACTCGTCACCGACCTCGGCTTCCTTGGTCATCGACTCGATCCGGCCGATCGCCGCCTCCACGAGGTCGCCGGTCGGTGCGTAGACCCGCACCGTGCCATCGTCCTCGACGTCGATCTCCGCCTCGAACTCCTCGCAGAGGGCGCGGATCGTCTCGCCGCCCTTGCCGATCACGGCGCCGATCTTCTCCGGGTCGATCTTGATCGCCTCGATCCGCGGCGCGTGCTGGGAGAGCTTCTCCCGCGGCCCGTCGATCGCCTCGGACATCTTGCCGAGGATGAAGAGGCGGCCCTCCTTGGCCTGGGCGAGCGCGTCGCGCAGGATGTCGAAGGTGACGCCGGTGATCTTGATGTCCATCTGCAGGGCTGTGATGCCCTCCTCCGTCCCGGCGACCTTGAAGTCCATGTCGCCGAGGTGGTCCTCGACGCCGGCGATGTCGGTGAGGACGATGTAGTCGTCGCCCTCCTTGATCAGCCCCATCGCGACGCCGGCCACCGGGTCGGAGACGGGCACACCGGCGGCCTGCAGGGCCATCGAGGAGGCGCAAACGGATCCCATCGAAGAGGACCCGTTGGACTCCAGCGTCTCGGAGACGACCCGCAGCACGTAGGGGAACGCCTCCTCGTCGGGGATAGTCGGCGCCAGCGCCCGCTCGGCGAGGGCGCCGTGGCCGATGTCGCGGCGCTTCGGGCCCCGCATGAAGCCCGCCTCCCCGACCGAGAACGGCGGGAAGTTGTAGTGGTGCCAGAAGCGCTTGGTCGTCGACAGCCCGAGCGTGTCGAGCCGCATGTCCATGCGCGTCGTGCCCAGTGCCACGTTGGAGAGGATCTGCGTCTCGCCGCGGGTGAACAGCGCCGAGCCGTGCACGCGGGGGGAGATGTCCACCTCGCACTCGATCGGCCGGATCTCGTCCTGGCCACGGCCGTCGGGGCGCTTCTTGTCGACCGCGATCCGCCTGCGGATGATCTCCTTCTCCAGCTTCGAGAAGGCGGCCTTGACCTCGGCCCGGCGGTCCTGGTCGGGCTCGCCGTCCTCGCCGGCCGGGGCGAGGGCCTCGAGGACCTCTTCCTTGACCGCCCTGGCGGCGTCCTGGTGCGCCAGCTTGTCCTTGATCGAGGTCGCCTCGTCGATCTTGTTCCCGAACTCGCTGCGGATCTTCTCCGCGAGCGACTCGTCGATCGACGGCGCCTCGACCTCGATCTTCTCCTTGCCCGCCTGATCGGCCAGCTCCTGCATGGCCGTGCAGAGCTTCTTGATCTCGGCATGGGCGATGTCCAGCGCGTCGAGGATCTCGGCCTCGGTGACGCCGTCGGCGCCCGCCTCGACCATCAGGATCGCCTCGTCCGTGCCGGCGACGATCAGGTCCAGCTCCAGCTCGTCGAGGCGCTCCTCCTCGGGATTGACGACGAAGTCGCCGTCCAGCTTGCCGACCCGGACTGCGCCGACGTGAGCGGCGACGGGGACCGGCGAGATCGCCAGCGCCGCGGAGGCGCCGTTCATCGCGAGGATGTCGTAGGGATGGACGTGGTCGACGGAGAGCGGTGTGGCGACGATCTGGGTCTCGTAGTGCCAGCCCTTCGGGAAGAGCGGGCGGATCGGACGGTCGATCATTCGGCAGGTCAGGGTTGCCTTCTCGCCGGAGCGGCCCTCGCGGCGGAAGAAGGAGCCCGGGATCTTGCCCGCGGCGTACATCCGCTCCTCTACGTCGACTGTCAAGGGAAGGAAATCGACATCGCGCAGGTTGCCCATCGTCGCGGTGCAGAGCACCTGGGTGTCTCCCGCCTGGACGACCACGGCACCACTCGCCTGCCTGGCAAGCTTCCCGGTCTCGAAGGAGATCTGGCCGTCGCCGATATCCGCCGAGACCCGGCTGACTTCGAACATGCTCATTGAGTTTTGTACCTCCAACCGCCCGGATGGCGGCTCATTGCATTCAGAACTCTCGTTCTCTAACGGGAGGGAGGGTACACACAGGCCGGCTCGGCCGCGTTAGCGGCGGATGCCCAGTTCGGCGACCAGGGCGCGGTAGCGCTCCAGGTCGTTGCGCTCCAGGTAGCGGAGCAGGCGGCGTCGCTTGCCGACCAGCATCAGCAGGCCGCGCCGCGAGTGATGGTCCTTGGCGTGGCCGCGCAGGTGGCCGGTCAGATCGTTGATCCGCTCCGTGATCAGCGCGACCTGCACCTCGGCGGAGCCGGTGTCGCCGTCGGCGCGGCCGTACTTGCCGATCAACTCCTGCTTCTTTTCCTTGGTCAGGCTCATCTCAGGAGGCGGTGAAGCTAGCACAGGATCATTTGCGGCCTTCGGCCTGACCTGCTCCTGCGGCGACAAGAGTCGCCGCACAAACTCTCTTGGCGTCTTCGACGTCCACGCGCATCTGAGCGATCAGCTCCTCCACCCCTGCGAAGCGCCGCTCGCCGCGCAGTCGCTCGACGAACGCGACCCGCAGCGTGGTCCCGTAGAGGTCGTCCTCGCGATCGATCAGGTGGGTCTCGATCAAGACCCCCCGGCCGGTCTCGAAGGTAGGCCGCACGCCGACGTTGACCGCGGCGGGAGCGCCGTTGGCGAAGGCCGCGTAGACGCCGTGGCCCGGAATCGCCAGGCGGTCGTCGGGGACGATGTTCGCGGTCGGGAAGCCCAACTCCCGGCCGCGGCGATCGCCGCCCACCACCTCCCCCTCGATCATGAACGGCGCTCCGAGGCAGCGCCGCGCCGCGTGCACCTCGCCGGCGGCGATCAGCGCGCGGATCCGGGTCGAGGAGACCGCCTCCCCGTCGACCTCGACCAGCGGCTCGACTCGGGTCTCGAACTCGGGGCGCGATGCGAGCATCTCGGCGTCGCCGCGCGCCTTGGCGCCGAAGCGGAAGTTCTCCCCGACCGCGACGCTGCGGGCGCCGAGCCGCTCGATCAGCACCTGCTCGACGAACTGCTCGGCGGAGATCTGCGCGAATGCGTCGTCGAAGGGGATGACGACCAGCTCGCGCGCGCCGAAGCCGTCGATCACGTCGCGCTTCACCTCGAAGGGCATCAGCAGCTTCGGCAGCGCCGCCGGGTGCAGGACCTCGAGCGGGTGGGGGTCGAAGGTGAGCACCGTGTCGGCGCCGCGGATCACCGCCTGGTGGCCCCGGTGAACGCCGTCGAAGGTGCCGATCGCGATGTCGCGCGGACGCGGTGCCGCGTCCGGCAGCAGCGTCACCTCGATTCGGTCGGTGTCTGGCTCCTCGCTCATCTCAGCGCCTCTCCTACGGCGGGCAGCAGCTCGGCGATCTCCTCAATGTCTAGCTCTTTTCCGGCCTCTCCGACGTCGAAGGGACCGATCCGGGTGCGCCGCAGCGTCTCGCAGTACGCGTCCTCGAGGGTCTCGACCAGGGTGCGTACGTAGGTGCCGGCCGAGCACTCGATTTCGAATGTCGCCGTTTCCTCGCCATGCTCCCGCAGCTCTGCCCTGGGGACGTCGACCTCCCTTTCCGGTGTCTCGACCCGCTCGCCGCGATGCGCCTTGCGATAGAGGCGCTCGCCTCCCACCCGCACCGCCGAGGTCATCGGCACGCGCTGCCGGACCTTGCCGGTCGGCAGCTCCAGGGCCCCGGGGACGCGCCCGGTCTGGGTCAACTCCCCGTCTGGATCGCCGGTGCTCGAACGCCAGCCGAGGCGCGCGGTCGCCGCGTAGGTCTTCGGCAGGCCGACCAGGTGCCGCTGCAACCGTGTCGCGTCGCCGAGCAGGACGAGCAGCAACCCGGTGGCGAAGGGATCGAGCGTGCCGGTGTGGCCGGCCTTGCGGCCGCGCTCCCGCCGGACCCGCGCGACGACGTCGTGGGAGGTGACGCCGGCCGGCTTGTCGTAGAGGAGGACGGCGCCTTCCAGGCGACTGCCTCTCCGGTCATCCGAGCTGACCGGAGACCTCCGCGGAGAGGAAGGGGATCAGCTCGGCGAGGCCCAGGTCGGTGGAGAAGCCGGCGGCCCTCACGTGCCCCCCTCCCCCGTGCTTGCGGGCGATCGCCGAGACGTCGATGTCGCCCTTGCTCGAGCGAAGGCTCACCTTGCGAGCGGCCCGGCCGCGGCTCTGCTGATCGCGCACCACAGCCGCCACCTTCACCCCCTCCAGGGATCGCAGGTGATCGATGATCCCCTCTGTCATCTCCTCGCCCGCCCCCGACCGCTCGTAGTCCTCGGCGGAGAGATAGGTGACCGCCAGCGCCCCGTCGCAATGGAGGTCTATCCCGTCGAGCGCGCGCGAGACCAGCCGCAGCTTCTCGATCGGCACGTGCTCGTAGAGGCGGCGATAGGTGTCGTCGACGTCGACGCCGGCGTCGATCAGCGCCGCCGCCATCCGATGCGTGCCGGCGTTCGCGTTCTCGTACATGAACTTGCCGGTGTCGGTGACCAGGCCCACGTAGAGGGGCATCGCCAGCTCGGCGGTCAGCTCGGCGCCCAGCTCCAGCGCCAGCCGGTAGACGATCTCGGCCGTCGACGAGGCCTGGACGTCGACCAGGTCGAGGTCGCCGAAACAGGTGTTGTCGTGGTGGTGGTCGATGTTGAGGACGAAGCTGTCCCCGGCCCGGAGGAACTCGACCGGCATCCGGTCGGCGTTGCCGCAGTCGAGGAAGACGACGGTCCGATCGGCCATGTCCGCCGGCGCCTCGTGGAAGACCTCGGTCAGCGGCAGGAAGCGGTACTCGACCGGCAGCGGGAACTCCTTCGCGGGCAGGAACATCACCGAGTCCTTGCCGAGCTGGCTCAGCAGCCTGTGCATGCCCAGCAGCGAGCCGAGCGAGTCGCCGTCCGGCCCCTCGTGCGAGGTGAGCAGGAACCGCTCGCGGGAGCGCAGCTCGTCGACGACCCTCTCCAGCGCCGGCGCCGCCAATCTCGTCGCCTCGCTCACGGCCCCTCGTCCAGCAGGCGCGAGATGCGCATCCCCCGCTCGATCGTGCTGTCGTAGTGGAAGCTGAGGGTGGGCGTTCGCTTCATCCTGGTCTCCTCCGCGATCCGCGCTTGGAGCACGCCGTGCGAAGAGCGCAGCCCTTCGAGGCTGGCGTCCCGCTCCTCCTCGGAGCCGAGCACGCTGACGTGCACCTTGGCGGTGCGCAGGTCCGGGCTTGTCTCAACCGACGTCACGGTGACGAAACCGATGCGGGGGTCCTCGAGCTCGCCGATCGAAGCGCCGAGCACCTCACGCAGTACCTCGTTGACGCGGCGCATCCGGCCGGTGCCCATAGCCGGGCGACTATAGCCCGTCTACTCGAGGGTCTGCTCCACCTGGATGGTCTTGAAAAACTCGAGCATGTCCCCCTCCTTGACGTCCGCGTAGCCGTCGAGGACGAGGCCGCACTCCTGGCCCTCCTCGACCTCGTTCACGCTGTCCTTGAAGCGCCGCAACGAGTCGAGCTTGCCGGTCCAGATCACGGTGCCCTCGCGGATCAGTCGCACGCCCGCTTCCCGTGTCACCCTCCCGTCGGTGACCAGGCAGCCCGCGATGCGGCCGACCTTGGACGCCTTGAAGGTCTGCTTGACCTCGGCCTCGCCGACCGACTCCTCCACCTCGACCGCCTCCAGCAGGCCCTCCATCGCGGCCCGCAGGTCCTCGGTCACCTTGTAGATCACCGAGTAGGAGCGGACGTCGACGCCTTCGCGGTCGGCTGCCTTGCGGGCATCGGCAAGCGGGCGCACGTTGAAGCCGATGATGATCGCGTCGGAGGCGGCGGCGAGCATCACGTCGGACTCGTTGACGCCACCGGTCTGGGAGTGGATGACGTTGATCGTGACCTGCTCCTGGGGGACCTTGGCGATCTCGTCCTGGAGCGCCTCCAGCGAGCCGGCGACGTCTGCCTTGAGGACGATGTTCAGCTCCTTGATCTCCCCCTCCTGGGCGCGCGCGAAGACCTCCTCGAGGCTGACCTTGCGAGCCTGGCGACGCGCCAGGGCCTCGGTCTTCAGGCGGTTGGCGCGCTCCCCCGCCAGCTGGCGCGCCTTGCGGTCGTTCTCCACCACCTGGACCAGCTCTCCCGCCTCGCAGACTCCGTCGAAGCCCAGTACCTCGACCGGCATGCCGGGGCCCGCCGCCCCGACCCGCTCTCCGGTGAAGTCGTGCATCGCGCGGACCTTGCCCCAGGTCGACCCGCAGACGAGGGCGTCGCCGACCCCGAGCGTGCCGCGCTGGACGAGGACGGTTACCACCGGCCCCCGGCCGGGGTCGAGCCGGGACTCGACCACGGAGCCGGTCGCCGGCGCCGTCGGATTGGCCCCCAGCTCCTCCAGCTCGCTGACCAGCAGGATCATGTCGAGCAGGTTGTCGAGGCCATCGTGAGTCTTGGCGGAGACGTCGCAGTAGACGGTCTCGCCCCCCCAGGCCTCAGGCGTCAGCCCCTCGCCCGCCAGCTCGTTGCGGATCCGATCCGGCTGGGCGCCCTCCTTGTCGATCTTGTTGACGGCGATCAGGATCGGGACGTCCGCGGCCCGGGCGTGGTCGACCGCCTCCTTGGTCTGCGGCATCACTCCGTCGTCGGCGGCGACCACGACGACGGCGACGTCGGTGACCTTCGCGCCGCGGGCACGCATCGCCGTGAACGCCTCGTGGCCGGGGGTGTCGAGGAAGGTGATCGTCCGGTCGGTGTGATGCACCTGGTAGGCGCCGATGTGCTGCGTGATGCCACCGGCCTCGCCGGCCGCCACCTCGGTCTCCCGGATCGCGTCGAGCAGCGAGGTCTTGCCGTGGTCGACGTGGCCCATGATCGTCACCACCGGCGGACGGTCGACCAGGTCCTCGGCCGCGTCCTCGAATGCCGGCGCCTCCGCTTCCTCCTCGGCCGCCGTGACGATCTCGATCTTGCGGTCGTACTCGTCCGCGATCGCGCGGATCGACTCGTCTGTGAGCGTCTGGGTGAGGGTCGCCATCTCCCCCATCGTCATCAGCTTCTTGATCACCTCGGCGCTGCCCAGGCCGAGCGACTCCGCCACCTCGCGCACGGTGGCGCCGGAGTTGACCTTGGTCGCCTCCGGCTCCGCCGGCGCCTCCGGTTTCGCGGGCGGCTCCTCCAGCATCGGCCGGCGGCGGCGGCCCCCGCGGCGGCGCGGCGGGCGTTGCGGCGGCGGCCCGCCCATCTGGTCGCGACGCGATGCCTGCGAGTCGATCACAACCCGCCGGCGCTTCTTGCCGGCGCCCTGCGACGGCCCCGCCCCGCCTTCACCGGGCTTGACCGGCTTCTTCGAAGTCGACGCCTTGGCCGCGGGCTTCGCGGCGGTCGCCGCGCCGCCATCGCCCTTCGCCGCGGCGATCGCCTTCACGGCGTCTTCCTCTTCAACGCTGGACGCAGCGGCCTTTGCCTCGATCCCGGCCGCGTTCAGCGCAGCGAGCAACTCCTTGCTGGCGATCCCCTGCGCCTTCGCGATCTCGTGAACCCGCTTCTTGGCCACTACGCCTGATCCGCCTCCTCGGCGACTGCCTCTTCGGCCTCTTCTTCCTCTTCGGCAGCAGGCTCTTCCTCCTCAGCCTCTTCTTCCACAGCGGCTTCCTCGTCGAACTGCCTCTCCGCCCGCTCGACCAGCTCGGCCACCTGGCCCTCGTCGGCGTCCGGGTCGGCGAGCAGCGCCAGCTCGTCCTCGGAGAGCGGCGTCAGCACCGCGACCTGGCTGGTCTCGAAGCGCGACAGCGCCTGATGCTGCGGCAGTCCGCAGTAGGTGGACCCGCCGACCGCGGCGTTCGGGCAGCGGCGGCCGTTGGAGAGGACCGCCATGCAGCGCCCGTCGGACTGCTCCTCGCCCTCGTACTCCATCTTGTCGTCATCTTTGGCGAACTCGCTCTCGGATTTGATGTCCACCCGCCAACCCGTGAGGCGGGCGGCGAGCCGGGCGTTCTGGCCGTCGCGCCCGATCGCCAGCGAGAGCTGGTCGTCGGGAACGATCACCGTTGCCTGCATCTCCTCGTCGTCGACCAGCACCTCGCGCACCCGCGCCGGGGAGAGGGCCTTGGCGACGAAGCGGGCCGGCTCGTCGTTGTGGGGGATGATGTCGATCTTCTCGCCGCGCAGCTCGGAGACGACCATCCGCACCCGGGACCCGCGTGGGCCGACGCAGGCGCCGACCGGGTCGACTCCGTCGGTATGGGAGACGACCGCGATCTTCGACCGGTAGCCGGGCTCGCGGGCGACGCCGACGATCTCCACCAGCTCGTCGGCTATCTCCGGCACCTCCAGCTCGAACAGCTTCTTGATCAGCTCCGGGTTGCGGCGGGAGACGACGATGCTTGGCCCCTTGGTGGAGTCGGAGACGTCGGTGATCACCGCCTTGACCCGCATGCCGTGGTCGTAGCGCTCGTTGTAGACCTGCTCGGACTTGGGCAGCAGCGCCTCGACCCGCTCGCGCAGCTGAACCAGCGTGTACCGCTTGTCGGACTGCTGGATGATCCCGGTGATCAGCTCGCCGACGCGATCCTGATACTCCTCGAACATCATCATCCGCTCCGCCTCGCGGATCCGCTGCAGGATCACCTGCTTGGCCGTCTGCGCCGCGATCCGGCCGAAGTCGTCCGGCGTCACGTCGCGAGTCTCGATCTGCTCCTCGTAGGGGGCGATCATCTCGGGATCCAGCTCCGGCTCCTCGGGCTCGCGCATCTCCCCCGTCTCCGGGTCGATGGTCGGCTCCTCCTGCAGCTCGGCGGCCTCGGCAAGGAGCTTCTCCTCCAGCTCCGGCGGCAGGATCAGCTCGAACACCCGGAAGTCCGCCGTCTCGTGGTCGAGATCGACCCGGGCGTACTTTGCGGCGCCGGGAGTCTTCTTGTAGGCCGAGAGCAGGGCGTCCTCGAGGGCGTCCATCAGCTTGTCGGCGGAGATCCCTTTCTCCTGCTCGAGCGCCTTGACTGCGTCGACGATCTCCTTGCTCAAGAAACACTCCTTGCGTTCGATTCCTGGAAGCGACTCTCGTCCCTGTACCTGGGCCCGGGCGAGGAAACCTCGAGCGAGTGATCCGCCAACAGGTGGTTGAGATGCTTGGTGACCCGCTCGCAGAGCGCCAGGTCCACACCTCGAGGATGGTCGATGAAGAGCCGCAAAGTGTTCCCGGGCTCTTCGAGCGCGACGACCTCGACCTCGGGGTCGAGGTCGTCGAGGCGCGCCTGAATGTCTTCCCGCAGGTCTGTCATCTCTTGCGAAGCCCGGTTCGCGGCCGAAAAAAAAGTGGGCCAGGCCCACTTCTCGACACGGTTGGGAACGTGGAAAAGCTTGCCTCAGTATAGCCCCGGCCGTGCCTCGCGCAACGCGCTGACCCGGTCCAGGATCGCCTCGGCCACGGCCTCCTTGGGGGAGATCGGAATCGAGGTCTCGCCGTCGCGCTCGACCAGGGTGACCGCGTTGCGCTCGCTCTCGAAGCCGATCTCGGGGTCGGAGACGTCGTTGAGGACGATCATGTCGGCGCCCTTGCGCGAAAGCTTCTCCCGCGCCCGCTCCAGCCCGCCGCCGTGCTCGGCGGCGAAGCCGATGACCGTTTGCCCGGAGGCGCGCGCCGCGCTGAGGCCGGCGAGGATGTCATCGGTGGGCTCGAGGCGAAGGTCGAGATCCTCCTCCCCCCGACGCAGCTTGCCCGTCGCCGCCTCCCTCGGCCGGAAGTCGGCCGGGGCGGCGGCCATCAGCAGCAGGTGGCAGGCCGGGAACTCCTCCTCCGCGACGGCCCGCATCTGCGCGGTCGTCTCGACGTCGATCCGCCGTACTCGGGCCGGCGCGGACAGCGCCACGTTGGCGGCGATCAACGTCACGTCGGCGCCGCGGCGGGCGGCCGCCGCGGCGAGAGCTATCCCCATCCGACCACTGGAGCGGTTGCCCACGAATCGAACGGGATCGATCGGCTCCCGCGTGCCCCCCGCGGTGACCAGCACCCGCATCCCGTCCCAGGGCCGGCTGCCGGCCGGCAGCGCCGCCTCGACTCTGGCCAGCAGCCGCTCGGGATCGGGCAGCCTCCCCTTTCCGTGCTCGCCCCGCGACGCGAGCGGGCCTTCTTCGGGGTCGATCACGTCGACCCCGCGCCCGCGCAGGGTCTCCAGGTTGGCCTGGGTGGCGGCGTCCGCATACATCCGGTCGTTCATTGCCGGCGCGACGATCCGCGGCGCCGCGCAGGCGAGGAAACAGGTGGTCACCATCGAGTCGGCGGCGCCGGCCGCCAGCTTGGCGATCGTGTTGGCCGTGGCCGGGGCGATCAGGTAGGCGTCGCAGTTCGCGGCCACCTCCAGGTGGCCGATCGGGTCGTGCTCGGGCGCCGGGCCGCCGGGGAAGGCGCCGCGCAGCGGATCGCGCTCGAACTCGGAGCTCAACACCGGGGCGCCGGTGATGCCCTCGAAGGAGGCGGCGCCGACGAAGCGCTCTGCGCCTGCGGTCATCAGGACGCGAACGCCGTGACCGGCACGAGTCGCGAGTCGGGCCAGCTCAAGCGATTTGTAGGCGGCAATCCCGCCGCTGACTCCGAGCAGGATCCTGGCCACGACGACCTCCTCGGTCGAGCCGCGCTAGGCGCGGTACTCGAACTTGAGCTTGCCCTCCGCCAGCTCCTCGAGGGCGGTGGAGAGATAGTTCTTGCCACCCCCGGTGTCGACCATCGGCGGCGGATACTCGCCGAAGCTGCCCTCGCCGAGGTTTTGGAAGTAGCTGTTGATCTGGCGGGCCCGCTTGGCAGCCACCACGACCGCGGCGTAGTGCGAGTCGGTGTGGTCCAGGAGCCTGTCTACGCGTGGCTTGATCATCCGACCGAAGAGTCTAGCGGCAGGCCCAGCTCGCCGCGCACGATCCCCTCCAGCTCTTTCGCGGCGCGGTCCAGATCGTCGTTGACGACCTCGTGGGCGAACTCCCCGCGCGCCGCCAGCTCCTGCTCTGCGACCTCGAGGCGGGAGTCGATCGCCTCCTCGCTGTCCGTCCCGCGCCCCCGCAGGCGCTCGCGCAGCACCGCGGGGTCGGGCGGCGCGATGAAGACCTGCACCGACTCACGCATCGCGGCGCGCACCTGGCGCGCCCCCTGGACCTCTATCTCGAGCACCACCGAGCGGCCGGCTTCGAGCCGGCGCCTGACTTCGGAGCGCAGGGTTCCGTAGCGGTTGCCGCTGTAGGTGGCAAACTCGAGAAAGTCCTCCTCCGCAACGAGGCGGTCGAACTCCTCCGCCGTGAGGAAGTGGTAGTCGCGACCGTCCACCTCCCCCTCGCGCGGCGGCCGCGTGGTCGCGGAAATCGACAATTCAAGATCGGGCACCCGCTCCAACAGGGCCCCGATCAAGGTTCCCTTCCCCACTCCCGACGGTCCGGTGATTACGAAGACTTTTGACATGACGGCGAGCGAAAACCAAGCAGGTCGGCCGGACGCAGGGAGCGTGGCGTGCTCTGCACGCGAGCGACTGAGGACGGCGGACTGCGCCGGTTTGCAGCCGCCGCTAGCGGCGAAGCAAGCTGACGAGCTCAGTCCTCTGCCGTTCCGAGAGCCCGCCGATCGTCTTCGACGGCGAGATCCGGCACTGGTTGAGGACGCGGTTGGCCTTCACCCGGCCGTACTTCGGCACCGCGAGGAGCATGTCGAAGACCTTCGCGGTCTGAACGTACTCCGGCGGGTCGAGGAGGAGCGAATGGATGCTCGCCTTGCCCGCCTTCAGGTCCTTCTTCAAACGGGCCCTGGCCGAGCGGATCCCGTTTGCCCTCTTCAGCGCCTCCATTCTCTGGTCGAGCGACCTCTCGGGAGCCGCTGCGGAGGTCTTGACCGGGGAGGGCATCGTGGGCGGCGAGTATAGCCGCGGCCTTCGGGCGCGCAAGGCCCGCCCGGCCATTTCCGGCCAAATTCATCTGGACCTCGACTAGAGGTCTAGACCGGCCAGCTCGGCGGCCACCCTGCGACCGGCGCGCGGGTCCCGAAAGCTCTCGGTCCCGACCGCCACCAGCGCCGCGCCGGCGGCGATGAACTCACGCGCGTGGGCACCCGTCTCGATGCCCCCCATGCCGATCACCGGCAGCTCGACCACCGCGGAAACGCTGCGGGTCTGCTCCAGGGCGATCGGCCTGACGGCGGCGCCGGAGAGCCCGCCGCGCCCGCCGCCCAGCCAGGGCTCCAGCGTCCCGGGATCGAGGGGGGCGGCCTTCAGCGTGTTGATCAGCGAGACCGCGTCCGCTCCCCCGCGCTCCGCGCCGCGGGCCACCGCGGCGGGGTCGGCGACGTTCGGCGTCAGCTTCACGACCAGCGGCTTCGGGGTAAGCGGCCGCAGCCGCTCCAGCAGCGCCTCCGCCTCGGCCGGCTGCTCGCCGACGATCAGCCCGGAGTGGACGTTGGGGCAGGAGACGTTCAGCTCCAGCGCCGCCACCTCCTCCTTCTCGGCGACCGCGGCAACCAGCCGCTCGAACTCCTCCGGGCTGGTTCCCATCACCGAGACGACCAGCGGCACCGGCAGCTCCGCCAGCTGCGGCAGGTCCTGTGCGAGGAACCCGTCGAGGCCCTTGTTCGGCAGGCCGATCGAGTTGACCAGCCCGGCCGCCGCCTCCCACAGCCTCGGCGGAGGATTGCCGGCCCGCGGCTCCGGCGTGATCGTCTTCGAGACGAACGCCGAGAACGGGAAATCCGCCAGCAGCTCACCGCCGAACACGCGCCGCGCCGCGATCGCGTCGAAGGTGCCGGACCCGTTGAGAACCGGGTGCTTCAGGGGTATCCCGCAGAGGTCAGGCATCGGGCACCGCCGCGATCTCGCCTCCGTTCACTATCGGGCCGTCGACGCAGAGGCGCATGTAGCCGCCCTCGCGCAGGGGGACGGCGCAGCCGAAGCAGGCGCCGTAGCCGCAGGCCATCGGTGTCTCCATCGCCAGCTCGCAGGCGGCGCCGCGTGCCTCGCACATTGCCCGAACCGCCTCCAGCATCGCCGGCGGGCCGCAGGAGTAGACGACCGCGCCGCCCGGGTCGTCGCCCTCCAACAGCACGCCGAGCAGGTCGGTGACGTAGCCGCGGTGCCCGACGTGGCCGTCATCGCTGGCGAGCCGCACCTCCGAGCAGGGGAAGAGATCGTCGAGGCCGCCCGAGTGCGCGCGGTCGCGGAAGCCGAGCAGCGCCCGGACCGGCACCCCGGCCCGCGTCAGCTCGCGGCGCAGGATCGCCAGCGGGGCGACGCCGATCCCGCCGCCGACGAGGACCGCGCCGGCCGCCGCCGCCGAAACCTCCCGCGGCGCCGAGAAGGAGCGCCCCAGCGGGCCGTTCACCCAGGCCCGCTCCCCTTCCTCCAGGGTGCAGAGCCGCTCGGTTCCGGGGCCGATCGCCTCTGCCAGGAAGTCGAGGCGAGTGCCGCCCTCGACCGGCTCGGCTATCGCCACCGAGAAGGCCCGCGGCAGGTAGGGCCGGCCGCCGCCCGCTCCCCAATCCCGCTCGGCGGCGAGCATGTAGAACTGGCCAGGCCGCGGCGCGGGGCCCTCTGTATCGAGCAGCGAGAAGAGCCGGTAGCCGCCCGAGGGCCGGTTGCCCACCACCTCGCAGAGCCGCCGCCCGAACGGTGCTGTCACGACGAACGGGTTGCGGTGGCGATTCCGTGGAGCTCCTGCAAGGAGCGAACTCCCGCCTCCCCCTTCGCCTGCGCGGCGATCGCGCGGACCGCGGCGCTGGCGCCGGTCATCGTCGTCACGCAGGGAATGCCGTGGCGGATCGCGGCGGTGCGGATCTCGTAGCCGTCGGCCCGCGCGCCGGACCCCGTCGGCGTGTTGATCACCAGTCCGCAGCGTCGCTCGCGGATCAGGTCGACGACGTTGGGCGACCCCTCGGCGATCTTGCTGATCGTCCGCACGGGCACTCCCATCGCGGAGATCGCCTGCGCGGTGCCGCCGGTCGCGATCACCTCGAAGCCGAGGTCGTGGAAACGGGCCGCGATCTGCGTCGCCGCCGGCTTGTCGGTGTCGGTGACCGTGATGAACACCGCCCCCTCGGCCGGCAGCGTCACGCCGGCGGCCGCCTGCGCCTTGGCGAAAGCGGTCGGGAAGTCGGCGGCTATGCCCATCACCTCGCCGGTGCTCTTCATCTCCGGGCCGAGGACGGAGTCGGCGCCGGCGAAGCGGGAGAAGGGAAGCACCGCCTCCTTGACGCTGATGTGCTCGCTTGTGGCTTCCGGCAGCCGCTGCTCGGCCAGCCCCTCGCCGAGCATCAGCCGGCAGGCGACCTTGGCGAGCGGCGTCCCGATCGCCTTGGAGACGAAGGGCACCGTGCGCGAGGCGCGCGGGTTGGCCTCGATCACGTAGAGCCGTCCGCCGGCCACCCCGTACTGGATGTTGATCAGCCCGACGACTCCCAGCTCCAGGGCGATCCGCCGGGTGGTGGCGCGGATCTCCTCCAGCATCTCCTCGCCGAGGCTCAGCGGCGGGATCACGCAGGCCGAGTCGCCGGAGTGGACTCCCGCCTCCTCGACGTGTTGCATGATCCCCGCGACGTAGACGTCCTCTCCGTCGGACAGGGCATCGACGTCGACCTCGATCGCGCTCTCCAGGAAGCGGTCGAGCAGCAGCGGGTGCTCCTGGTCGGCCTTCACGTGAGCCTCCAGGTAGGCGGCCAGGTCCTCGTGCGAGTAGCAGATCTCCATCGCCCGCCCGCCGAGCACGTAGGAGGGGCGGACGAGCAGCGGGAAGCCGACCTCCTCGGCGATCACCCCCGCCTCCTCGGCGGAGAGGGCCGTGCCGTAGGGCGGGTGGGCGATGCCCAGCCGACGCAGCAGCGCGCCGAAGCGGCCACGGTCCTCGGCAAGGTCGATAGCGTCCACGGGGGTGCCGAGCAGCGGCACGCCGGCTGCCTCCAGCGAGCGGGCCAGCTTCAGCGGCGTCTGGCCGCCGAACTGCACGATCGCCCCCTCCGGGCCCTCCTGCTCGCAGACGGCGATCACGTCCTCCGCCGTTAGCGGCTCGAAGTAGAGGCGGTCGGAGGTGTCGTAATCGGTGGAGACCGTCTCCGGATTGCAGTTGACCATCACCGCGTCGCGGCCGAGGTCGCGGACCGTGGCCGCGGCGTGCACGCAGCAGTAGTCGAACTCGATCCCCTGGCCGATCCGGTTCGGCCCGGCGCCGAGGATGACCACGGAGTCCCGCTCTCCCCGGCGCACCTCTGAGCCGCCTGGGCCGGGGCGCTCGTATGCCGAGTAGTAGTAGGGCGTCGCAGCCTCGAACTCCGCCGCGCAGGTGTCGACGGCGCGGTAGGTGCGCTCCAGGCCCTCGGTGCCGTCGCCCTCGACGGCGAGCGACTGCAGCTCGCGCAGGAACCACGTGTCGATCAGCGAGCGCTCGTGCACCTCCTCGACTCCGATGCCGCGGCGGAAGGCCTCGAGGACCAGGTCAAAGCGGTCTGCGGTCGGGGTCTCCAGGCCGGCCAGCAGCTCGGCGTCGTCCGCCGGCGCCGTGGGCTCGGCGTCAAGCTCGCGCGAGCGCATCGCCTTGGCGAAGGACTCGCGGAAGGTGCGGCCGATGGACATCGCCTCGCCGACGCTCTGCATGTGGGTGGAGAGGCGGCCGTCCGCGCCGGGGAACTTCTCGAAGGCGAAGCGCGGCATCTTGGTGACGACGTAGTCGATCGTCGGCTCGAAGGCGGCGGGCGTGGCACGGGTTATGTCGTTGGGAATCTCCTCCAGCGCGTAGCCGACCGCCAGCTTGGCGGCCATCTTCGCGATCGGGAAGCCGGTCGCCTTCGACGCCAGCGCCGAGGAGCGCGAGACGCGCGGGTTCATCTCGATCACGACGACCTCGCCGCTCTCCGGGTCTACCGCGAACTGGACGTTGGACCCGCCGGTCTCCACCCCGATCGCCCGGATCACCCGGATCGCCTGGTCGCGCAGCTCCTGGTAGAGCGGGTCGGTGAGCGTCTGCGCCGGGGCGACCGTCACCGAGTCGCCGGTGTGCACTCCCATCGGGTCGACGTTCTCGATCGAGCAGATGATCACCACGTTGTCGTTGCGGTCGCGCATCACCTCCAGCTCGAACTCGCCCCAGCCGAGCACTGACTCCTCGACCAGCACCTGGTTGATCGGGCTCGCCGCCAGGCCTTCGGAAACGACCTGGCGCAGCTCGGTCTCCGTCCCCCCCACGCCGCCGCCCTGGCCGCCGAGCGTGAAGGCGGGGCGCACGATCGCCGGCAGGCCGATGCGGCCGTCGGCAAGCGCCTGCTCGGCCTCGCCGAGGCTCTGCACCGTCATCGACCAGGGGATCCGGAGGCCCGCCTCGGACATCGTGCGGCGGAACTGCTCGCGGTCCTCGGCGCGGCCAATCGCCTCGACGTCGGCGCCGATCAGCTCGACCCCGAAGCGCTCCAGCACGCCCTGCTCGTCGAGCGCCATCGCCAGGTTGAGCGCGGTCTGCCCGCCCAGGGTCGGCAGCAGCGCGTCGGGGCGCTCCTTCTCGATGATCTTCGCCACCGGGCCGGGCAACAGCGGCTCCACGTAGGTGGCGGTGGCGAACTCCGGGTCGGTCATGATCGTCGCCGGGTTCGAGTTGACCAGCACCACTTCGTAGCCCTCCTCGAGCAGCACCTTGCAGGCCTGCACGCCGGAGTAGTCGAACTCGGCCGCCTGGCCGATCACGATCGGGCCGGAGCCGACCAGGAGGATCTTTTGAAGGTCAGTCCTACGAGGCATGACCAACCTTTCGCCCTGGTTCGGTGGCGCGAAAACCGAGCCTGTCAAGGAAGCAGGGAGCGCTGCCTGCTCTGCAGGCGAGCGACTGATGACGCAGGCAGGCGAAGGTTTGCAGCGTCATCCGGCCAGGGCGAGGAAGCGGTCGAAGAGATACCTGGCGTCGTGCGGGCCGGGGCCCGCTTCGGGGTGGTACTGAACGGTGGCGCCCGGCACGTCGCGCAACACCAGGCCCTCGACCGTGCGGTCGTAGAGGTTGATGTGCGACAGCTCCGCGGCGCCGAAGTCGGTCTCCCAGCGGACCGGCTCGTCGGCCTCGATCCTCGGCTCGCCGTCCGGCCCCTGCACCGCGAAGCCGTGGTTCTGCGAGGTGATATCGATGCGACCGCTCGCCAGGTCCTTGACCGGGTGGTTGGCTCCCCGGTGGCCGAAGGGGAGCTTGAAGGTCTCCAGCCCCACGGCGCGGCAGAGCAGCTGGTGGCCGAGGCAGATGCCGAATAGCGGCCGCCTGCCGACCAGCTCGCGCACCGTGCCGACGACGTAGTCGAGCGCGGCGGGGTCGCCGGGGCCGTTGGCGAGGAAGACGAGGTCCGGGTCCTCGGCGAGCACGTCGGCGGCGGAGGCGGTGCATGGCAACAGCGTCAGCCGGCAGTCCCGCTCCCGCAGCTGGCGGACGATGTTCATCTTGATCCCGGTGTCGATGCCGACCACGTGCGGGCCGGAGCCCTCGAAGCGGACCGGCTCGGAGGGGGTGACGGTGCGGGCCAGGTCGGCGCCGTCCATCGGCGGCTCGGCCGCGACCGCCTCGCGGGCTTCGCCCTCCGGCGTCCCGGCCGCGAACAGCCCGCCCCGCATCGCGCCCCGGTCGCGGATGTGACGAACCAGGGCGCGGGTGTCGACGCCGGTGATCGCCGCCACCCCGCAGTCGGAGAGCCAGTCGAGCCAGCCTCCCTCGGCCGTCGCCACGTCCTCCCCGTTCTTCGCGTCGCGCATGACCACCGCGCGGGCGTGGGCGCAGTCGGACTCCATCGCCGCCGCCGCGACTCCGTAGTTGCCGATCAGCGGGTAGGTGAAGGCGATGATCTGCCCCTCGTAGGAGGGATCGGTCACCGACTCCTGGTAGCCGGTCATCGCCGTGTTGAAGACGACTTCGCCGGTGACGGCGCCGGGCGACCCGCACAGCTCGCCCTCGAAGCGGGCGCCGTCCTCCAACAGCAGGTAGCCGGGCTCCACTACGCGACTCCCATTGAAAAGCTCCGCAGCCGGTAGGCGACCCGGCCGGCGGCGACCGTGGTCAGCACCCGGCCGCGCAGGGTGTGGCCGGCGCACCAGCAGTTGCGCGCGCGGCTCTCGTAGCCGTCCTCGCCGACAATCCACTCGGCGTCGAGGTCGCAGAGGACGACGTTCGCCTCGCCCCCGGGCGCGAGGCTGGGACGCTCGATCCCGAACGGTTCCGCTCCCCCCGCCAGCCGTTCCACCACCAGGCCGAGGTCGAGGACGCCCGGCAGCACCAGGTAGGTGTGCAGCGCGGCGAAGGCGGCCTCGAGGCCCGTCACGCCCATCGCCGCCCCCTCGAAGGGAACCTCCTTCTCGTCCTCGTGATGGGGGGCGTGGTCGGTGGCTATGCAGTCGATCGTGCCCTCGCGCAGCCCCTCGAGCAGCGCCGCGCGGTCCTCCTCGCCTCGTAGCGGCGGGTTCATCTTGAAGCGGACGGCGTCGAGGCTGCGAACCTCCTCGTCGGTGAGGCAGAGGTGGTGCGGGGTCGCCTCGCAGGTGATCGCGACCCCCGCCTCCTTGGCTGCCCTGACGACCGCCACCGACTCGGCTGCGGAGAGGTGCTGAACGTGGATGCGCGAGCCCTCGTAGCCGGCGAGCGCCGCGTCCCGCGCGATTGTCGTCGACTCCGACACCGACGGGATCCCGGCCAGGCCGAGCGCCGCCGAGACGGGTCCCTCGTGCATGACGCCGTCTCCCGAGAGCTCCGTGTCCTCCTCGTGGAGAGCAATCGTGCCGCCGCAGAGCCGCTGGTATTGGAGGGCGCGGCGCAGGACACGGGCGCTGCGGATCGGCAGGCCGTCGTCTGAGAAGCCGACGGCGCCGGCGTCGCGCAGCTCCGCCATCTCGGTCAGCTCGCCGCCCTCCATGTCGCAAGTCACGGTCGCCAGGAAGCCGACCGGGATCGAGGCCTCGCGGCGGGCCCGCTCGCGGAGCGCCTCGACGTCGGCGGCGGTCGAGACCGGCGGCACGGTGTTCGCCATCGCCAGGATTCCGCAGTAGCCGCCCGCGGCCGCGGCGCGGGTTCCGGTCTCCATGTCCTCCTTGTGCTCCTGGCCGGGGACTCGAAGGTGGACGTGGGGGTCGAAGAAGGCGGGGAAGGCATGCAGCCCCTCCCCCTCGACGACCTCCAGGCCGTCCTCCGGCGCGGCGCCGGGAGCGGCGAGCTCCGCGATCCGCCCGTCGCGGATCACGACGTCGTGGCTGGCGTCGATGCCGGCGACCGGGTCGAGCACGGAGACTCCCCGTAGGAGGAGGTTGGCTGCCTCGCCCGGACGCGCGTCCAGGGCCGTCATGCCGGCTGCCCTATGGGAGTCGGCTGCTCGCTGCCGCCGTCGCCGTCGCCGACCGGCTCGGGCCGCTCGCTGCCGGCGAGGATCTCGTAGAGGATCGCCATCCGCACCACCAGCCCGGAAGCGACCTGCTCGGCGATCAGCGAGCGGGAGGAGTCGATCACCTCTCCGGACAGCTCGACGCCGCGATTGACCGGGCCGGGGTGCATGAGCAGCTGGCGGGGCCCGAGGCGGCGGCCGTCGATTTGGAAGTGCGCCGCGTACTCGCGCAGCGAGGGAACGAAGGTCTCGCTCATCCGCTCGCGCTGCATGCGCAGCGCGTAGACGACGTCGGCCTCGGCAAGGCCTTCCAGGTCGTAGGCGACATCGCAGCCGAGCTGCTCGATCCCCCGTGGGATCAGGGTGGGCGGGCCGGCGACCGTCACCTCCGCTCCCAGCTCGCGAAAGGCGACCAGGTTGGAGCGGGCGACGCGACTGTGCAGGACGTCGCCGACTATCCAGATCCGCCTGCCGTCGAGGTCGCCGAGGCGGCGGCGCAGTGTGTAGACGTCGAGCAGCGCCTGGCTGGGGTGCTCGTGCTTGCCGTCCCCGGCATTGACCACAGCGGCCTCCGTCCAGCGGGACACGAGCTTGGCCGCCCCGGCGTGCGGGTGGCGGATCACGATCGCCGCCGGGTCGTAGGCGGAGAGGGTCGCCACCGTGTCCTTCAGCGACTCGCCTTTGTCGACCGAGGAGCCGGCCGCCTTGACCGAGACCACGTCGGCGGACAGCCGCTTCGCGGCAAGCTCGAAGGAAGAGCTGGTCCGGGTGCTCGCCTCGAAGAAGAGGGTGACGATCGTCCGGCCGCGCAGGGTCGGCACCTTCTTGATGTCGCGCCTGCCCACCTCGGCGAAGCTCTCGGCGCGGTCGAGCACCGCCTCGATCTGCGCCCTGTCCAGGTCCTCGATTGCCAGCAGGTCGCGCATCAGCTGCCGCCTCCCCCGTCCCGGCCGGCGATCGTCACCTCGTCGACCTCGTCGACCTCCTCGAGGCGCACGTCGACGCGCTCGTCTCGCGAGGTGGGAAGGTTCTTGCCGACGTAGTCGGGCCGGATCGGCAGTTCGCGGTGGCCGCGGTCGCAGAGCACGGCGAGCTGCACCCGCGCCGGGCGGCCGTAGTCGAACAGCGCCCCGATCGCGGCGCGCACGGTCCGGCCGGTGAACAGCACGTCGTCGACCAGGACGACGGTGCGGGCGGCGAGGTCGAACTCGATGTGGGATGCGTGGACGACAGGCTGCGCGTCGGGCGCGCGGGCCGCGACGTCGTCGCGATAGAGGGAGATGTCGATGTCGCCGAGCGGCACCTCTGCCCCGCTCAGCTCCCCCACGAGCGCGTGCAGCCGGCGCGCGAGCACCGCGCCACGGGTGTGGATGCCGACCAGCGCCAAGCCGTCCGGGCCCGGGTTCTTCTCGGCGATCTCATGGGCGATCCGCCGTAGCGTTCGCCTCAGGTCGTCGCGCTCCAGCACGACTTTCTCGCTCAGCGCCTGCTCAGCGCTCAATTCTCGCCCCTTCCTGGCCTCTCGGGACCGGGTTAAAGGAACCGACGCGACGAGGCTAGCAGGGGTCGCGGCGCTCGCGGGCCCCGTTCTCGACCAGCAACGGCTCTCCACGCTCGGAAAATGGGACCTCGACGACGTCGAAGTCGCGCGGGGCGATCGTCCCCCCGAACTCCTCGCGGGCTTCGCCGAGCACTTCCTTGACGTGATAGCGGGAGGAGATGTGGACGAGGGCCAGCATCTTCGCCTCCGCCTCGCGAGCCACCGCGGCGGCCTGGCCCGCGGTCGAGTGGCCGGTCTCGGCGGCGCGCTGCGCCTCTTCCTCCGCGAAGCTGGCCTCGTGCACGAGCAGCTCGGCGCCGCGCGCCGCCTCCACCGTCGCCGCACAGGGCGCGGTGTCCCCGGTTATCGCCACGCGACGCCCGGGGCGGGGCTCTCCCATCACGTCCTCGGGCTGAACGGTCCCGTTCGCGCCCTCCACCGGCTCGCCACGCTGAAGCGCACCATAGGCAGGGCCTTCGGGGACCCCGAGCCGCTCCGCCGCCTCGGCGTCGAAGCGGCCGGGGCGCTCCTCCTCGACCAGCGCGTAGCCGCATGCGCGGGTGCGGTGCTCCACGGCGAAGGCCCGAACCTCGTAGCCCTGGTGGGGAATCGACTCGCCCGGCTCGACCTCGACCAGGTCCAGCTTGTAGCGGACCTTGCCCATGATCCGCGACATCGCCGCGAACAGCCCTTCCAGGCCCGGCGGCCCGTACACGGTCAACGGCGACTGCCGGTCGGTCAGCTCGTAGGTCTTCAGCAACCCCGGCAGCCCCAGGAAGTGATCCGCGTGGAAGTGGGTCAGGAAGATCTCGTCGACCTGCACCAGCCCCAGCGAGCGCTGCAGCTGCCGCTGCGTCCCCTCGCCGCAGTCGAACATCAGCCGCTCCCCCCCTCGCGACACCAGCACGCTGGCGGTCGCCCGCCGCGCGGTCGGCACCGAGCCGCCGGTGCCCAGGAAGATCACAGACAGGTCCACAGTCGCCCGAGCCTACGGGACCGTCGACCACGACCTCCGAAAGGCGAAAAGCCGCTGGGTGAGGAAAGCGGTGGTGGACTGCCCTGGCATCCTCCACTGTGACTTATGCCCGTATAGCGGGCATAAGTCACAGTGGAACCGCTCACCGGACTAGACTGGCCGACAAGCGCCCGTAGCTCAGCTGGATAGAGCGCCGCCCTCCGGAGGCGGAGGTCGCAGGTTCGAATCCTGCCGGGCGTGTTTCGGTCAGCCTTCCTTGGCGGCAGCCGCGCGGATCGTGTCGGCGACAAGCCGCGGGTCGTCGTACATCGGCACGTGGCCGACGTCGGGGAGGACCTTGAACTCAGCCTGGGGCACGAGTTGGCGGACCTTGGCCTCGTAGCGATCGACCGGAAAGACCTTGTCCTTCTCCGACCAGGCGATCGTGACCGGGCAGGGAGCGGGGTCGAGCGGGGCAAGAATGCTGCCGGACTCGAAGATGTCTTCCTGGACCGTGCAGCCGAGCACGTCGTCGGCGCCGGCGATGAAGTCGGCGCGACTGACGCGGTCCCCGTGGGCCGCGGCGACCGCGAGTGCCCGGTGCCGGAATCGGCCGGAGTGGGCCAGCAACGGGAGCAGCCGGCGACCGCGGCGCGTGTCCCGCACCGCGGTCCGCAGCATCCCGACCACGCGAGGGAAGTCAGGCCTGTCCTCTCCCCAGGCACCGGCAGGCGAGAGCGCGCAGACGCTCAACGCCCGTCCGCGCCGGGCCAGCTCGAGGGAGACCCAACCACCGAGCGAGTTCCCGGCCAGATGGGCCTGATCGATGCCCAGCTCATCCATTTGACGCTCGACGTCTTCCACCAGGTCCCCGACGGTCACCGGCCGCGAATCCGGCTCCGGCCCTCCGTGGTGACCGAGCATGGTCGGAGCGATGACGTCGTACTGGTCGGCGAGCAGCGGAACGACGTGGGTCCAGTCCCGCTCGCTGTCGAGGACACCGTGCAGCAGAACGACCGGCTCCCCGTCTCCTTGGCGCAACATCACGGCGACCGTATCCCGACTATTTTGCGGAGTCAATGAGCGAGCAGCCGGACGGCAAGATGCCGCGCGGGGCGATCGCGACCGTCGTGGTCGGGCTGATCGCGACCGTGGCCGCCGCGTTGCTGGCCAGCGACGCGTCGAGCAGCGCCGCGGAGCTGGAGTGGCAGCGCACGGCGCCGCTGCCCGCCTCGGAAGCGGCCGAGCTGCCGGGCGGCGGCGAGATGCGGCTCGGGGACGGGCAGATCCTCTCCACCCGCGAGAACGCCGGCGAATCCGTCCTCTACCGGGTCAGCGAGGTGCTCGACATCCGCAACGGCGCCGCGGCGCCGCCGGTCCGGGTCCGCTGCGAGATCGTCGGCTCCGGCGACGCGGTGGTCGCCTCCACCCCTGACAAGCGGGCCGCCTACCCGCTGCCCAGCGAGGAATTGACCGAGCAGAGCCCGCCGGAGCAGTCGGTGGTCCGCTTCTACTCGAAAGGGTCGGACATGACCCGTGTCGACATCGACGACGCCTTCTCCGCCTACACCAACCGCGCCGGTGTTCTCGCGGACTGGGAGGAGTACCGCGAGGGACGGCAGGGGTGGTTCTGGGACCTGCCGGCGACCCGCGCCGGCGAGACGGTGCGGCTCGGCTTCGCCACGGTCTGGAAGGCGACGCCTCCCTTCTCCGCGGATGTCGCGTGCGGCTACGAGGCGGATGGCGGAACCGTCACCGTCAGCGCCCGAGCCGCCTTCCCGGTCGCTTCGGGCTAGGCCCCCGACTCCGGCGCAATCAGCATCTCAGGGCCCTCGCTGCCCTTGCCGACCTTGTTCAGCCTCGGGTTGGCGAGGGCGCTCTGCATGCGGTCGGCCGGCAGCGGCCCGCACATCGCCACCGCGTCGGCCGGTTCGAGGGAAGGGTCCAGCCACGCCGCCTCCGCCTCAGCGCTCGGCAGGATCGCCGGCATCCGGTCGTGCACGCGGGCGACCACCTCGTTCGGCGTGGTGGTGACGATCGTGCAGGTATAGAGCCAGCCGTCGTCGTTGGCCTCCTCTCCCTCCCACTCCTTGCGGGTGCAGATCCCGGCGAAGGCGAACGGCTCACCGCCGTCGACCGTGAAGCGAACGGGCTGGCGCGGCTGCTTGGGGTCCTCCGCCTTCATCCACTCGTAGAAGCCGTCGGCGACGATCAGGCAGCGGTGGCGGAACTTGCCGACCAGCGGCGCGTAGGCGCGGCTCTCCAGCAGCCGCTCGGCCTTCGCGTTGATCATCTTGAAGCCGGTGTTCAGGTCCTTTGCCCAGCGCGGCACAAGGCCCCAGCGCATCAGCCGCGCCTCGCGCGCGCCGGCGGCGGCCTCCTCGGGGTCGGGCGAGGAGCGCACGGTGACCACCTCCTGGCTGGGCGCGACGTTGTAGCGGCCGAGGGCGGCGGCGATCTTCTCCTTGCGCTCCGCCGAGGGGGCCGGAACCGAGCCCTCCTTGTTGCGCTCCAGCGCCTTCTCCAGCTCGACCTGGAAGCGGTCGGCGATCGTCTTCGTGTCCTTCTTCGTGACCGTGTAGCGCCCGCACATCCTCCGCGCAGCGTAGTCGTCAAAATCAACCGCATGCCCAACGTGGACGAAACCCGTCTCCCGGGTGTCGGGGTGCGGCACGACTTCGTCACAGAAGAGGGCAAGCGGCTTGGGGTGATCTCGCACTTCAGCGGTCGCCGCTCGCTGCTGCTCTATGACAGTGACGATCCGGATTCGTGCCGCGACACCGTCGAGCTCGCAGAGGACGACGTGAGGACGCTGGCCGATCTACTCGGCGCCTCGCACGTCACCGAGCACCTGGCCAACCTTCGTCAGAGCCTGAAGGGCCTGGCAATCGACTGGCTGCCGATCGAGGCCGGCTCACCGTATGCCGGCCGCCCGCTGGGAGACACCGAGCTGCGCACCCGCACCGGTGTCTCGATCGTCGCGCTGATCCGCGGAGAGGAGACGATCCCCTCACCCACGCCTGACCAGGCAGTCGAGACCGGCGACACCGCCGTAGTGGTCGGCACCCCGGAGGGAATCGGCAACGCCCTCGCCCTGCTGCGCGGCGAGTAGTCGATGACCCTCGCCGCGGTCGGCGGGAACTCGGTCCTGCTGCTGGAGATCGGGGGGCTGCTGGTGGTGCTGGGCACACTGGCGCGATTGGCCGATCGCCTCCGGCTCTCCCCGATCCCCCTCTACCTGGTGGTCGGCTTGATCCTCGGCCAGCTTCGGGGTGAGCCGATTGCGTTCGAGGAGGAAGTGATCGAAGTCGGCGCCGAGATCGGCCTCGTACTGCTCCTCTTCATGCTCGGCCTGGAGTTCAGCGTCGAGGAGCTGTCCGAGAGCATGCGACGCAGCCTGCGACCGGGGCTGGCCGACATCGCGCTGAACTTCACGCCCGGTCTGGCGGCCGGGCTGCTGCTCGGCTGGGACCCGGTCGCCGCGGTGCTGCTCGGCGGCGTCACCTACATCTCTTCATCGGGGGTGATCTCCAAGGTGCTCTCCGACCTCGGGCGCCTCGGCAACCGTGAAACGCCGGCGGTGCTTTCGCTGCTCGTCTTCGAGGACCTGGCGATGATCGCATTCCTTCCCTTCGTCACCGTGCTGATCGCGGGCGCGAGCCTGCTCGGAGGGCTCGGCCTCGTTGCCCTTGCGCTGCTCATTGCCACCGCGGCGCTCTTCCTGGCCGCCCGTCACGGAGAGGCGCTCAGCAACGCCCTCGACACGCGCTCCAATGAAGTCTTCCTGCTCACCACGTTGGGGCTGGTCCTGGTCGTCGCCGGAGCGGCCGAGGGCCTTCGCCTTTCCGCCGCGGTTGGCGCGTTCCTGGTCGGGCTCATGCTCTCCCGCCAGGTCGAGGCCCAGGCACGCAGCCTCTTCGAGCCGTTGCGCGACCTGTTCGCCGCCGCCTTCTTCATCTTCTTCGCCCTCGGGATCGATGTCGGGACGCTGCCAGGCGTCGCGCCCACCATCGCGCTGCTGGCAGTGGGAACCGCCGCGACCAAGCTTTACACCGGCTGGGTCGGGGCCGCTGCAGTGGGGGCGGGCCCCAGGGGACGCGCCCGTGCCGGCACCGTGCTGATCGCGCGCGGCGAGTTCTCGATCGTGATCGCCGGTCTCGGGACGACGGCTGGGCTGGAGTCCGATCTGGCCGCGGTCGCCGCCGGGTACGTGCTTGCCACGGCGCTGCTCGGGCCGCTGCTCACGCGCTGGGCCGATCCGCTTGCCGCGCGCCTGCGGCGAGCGCCAAGCCACGCCACGCCCCGGGATGCTCCCGGTACCACTCCAGGGTGAGGCGCAACCCGTCGCGCAGCTCCACGCGGGGGCTCCAGCCGGTCAGCTCGCGCAGCTTCGAAGAGTCGACGTACTGGCGGTCGATCTCGCCGTCCGGCGTGCCGGAGCCGAGGAACTCGGGCTCGACCCCGCCGCCCGCCTCGGCCGCGATCAACTCGACGACCTCACGCACCGAGTGTGGCCGCGCGCCGCCGGCGTTGAAGGCCTCTCCTGCTCCCTCGCCCGACTCCAGCGCCGCGTCGATCGCCAGGTAGGCCGTGACCGCGTCTGAGACGTGCAGGAAATCCCGCTCCGGGCTGCCGTCGGAGCGGATCACCGGCGGACGGCCGTCCAGCGCCGCGCAGACCGCCTCCGGCACCAGCCGGGAGAAGTTGAGGTCTCCGCCTCCGTAGACATTGGCGAAGCGGGTAACCGCGATGGGAAGGCCATAGGCGTGTCCGTAGCTGCGCGCGATGATGTCGGCGGCCGCCTTGCTGGCGTCGTAGGGGTAGGCGGCACGCAGCGGGAAGTCCTCCCGGTAGGGCAGTTCCGGGCTGGAGCCGTAGGCCTTGTCGGAGGAGGCGAAGACCACCCGCCCCGACTCCGCGACCCGGCACGCCTCGAACACGTTCCAGGCGCCGCGCACGTTCGTCTCGAAGGTCTCCGCCGGCGTCGACCGGGCCACGCCGACGATCGTCTGCGCCGCCAGGTGGAACACTGCTTCGCAGCCGGCGACCGCAGCCGCCACCGCCTCGGCGTCGCAAAGGTCGCCCTCGGCTACCTCCACCTCGCCGCGCAGGCCGAGCAGGTCGAGAGCCGACAGCCGCTCGCCACCCACGTCGGCGATGCGGGGAGCGGGTCGGTCGAGCACGCGGATGTCGTCTCCGCGCTCGAGCAGCGCCCGGGCCAGGTGGGAGGCGACGAAACCGTGCGCGCCGGTGACAAGAGCCTTCATCCAACCTCTCCGAGCGTCGGCTGTGCGTTTGACCCCCGGAAAAGGGGGTCAACTGCCCAATCGCCCGGCGCCCTGGCCCAGGGCGCCTCGCCGGCGGCCCAGAGGTCGTTCAGCACGACGGCGTCCTTGTAGGTGTCCATGCAGTCCCAGAAGCCCTCGTGGCGATGGGCGCGCAGCTGCCCGTCGGCGGCGAGCCGCTCCAGGGGCTCGCGCTCGAGCACGCTCGACTCGTCCAGGTATTCGAGGGCGCCGGGCTCGAAGCAGAAGAAGCCGCCGTTGATCCAGTGCTCGCTGCGCGGCTTCTCGGTGAAGCCGCGCACGCCGTCGTCGGCGTCGAGGTGGGCGATGCCCCACTGGAGATGGGGCCGAACGACGGTCATCGTGGCCAGCCTGCCGTGATCGGCGTGGCAGTCGAGCAGAGCTGCCAGGTCGACATCCGCGACGCCATCCGCGTACGTCGCGCAGAACGTGTCGCCACCAAGCCGCTCGGCCAACCGGGCGATCCGCCCGCCGGTCGGCGTGTCGGCGCCGGTGTCGACCGCCTCGACCTCGATCCCGGACCAGGCCTCCGCCGCGACGAACTCCTCGATCATCTCTCCCAGGTAGCCGGTTGCCAGCAGGAAGCGCTCAAAGCCCTGCCGGGCGTAGATCTCGATCACGTGCCTGACGATCGGCCGGCCGCCGATCTCGACCAGCGCCTTGGGCACCGACTCGGTCCGCTCCCGCAGACGCGTCCCCCGCCCCCCGCAGAGGATGACTACCGGCGGTTTCAGCTTCCCCCGGCGACCGCGGGAAGAATGGTCACCTCGTCGTCGCCGCCGATCTCGGTCTCGAGGCCCTGCTGGAAGCGGATGTCCTCACCGGAGACATAGACGTTGACGAAGCGCCGCAGGTCGCCGTCCTGGGTGATCCGCTCACGCAGCCCGTCGTGCCGCTTGAAGACCGCATCGAGCACCTCGCCGACAGTCGCGCCCTCGACCTCCAACTCGGCCTCGCCGCCCGTCGCAGCGCGGAGCTGGGTCGGGATCTTCACGGTGACTGGCATCAGGCGGTTACCTCCTCGCGAAACTCTGACTCGAAGCTGTCGACGCTGGGATCGACCTCGTGCATCTGGAACCTATCGCGAGTCGCGTCCAGCGTCTTGAGGCCTTCGCCGGTGATATAGGCGACGACCCGCTCCCCGCCGGCGATCGCGCCGCGCTCGGCCAACTTCGCCAGCACGGCGACCGTGACCCCGCCGGCGGTCTCGGTGAAGATCCCGGTCGTCTCGGCCAGCAGGCGGATGCCGGCCCGGACCTCGTCGTCGGTCACCGCGTCGACCGATCCACCGGTCGCTCGGGCCTGCTCCAGCGCGTACGGGCCGTCCGCCGGGTCCCCGATCGCGAGGCTCTTGGCGATCGTCTCCGGCTTCTGCGGCTTGCAAACGTCCCAGCCCTTCTCGAAGGCGGTGGCGACCGGGCTGCAACCGCGCGCCTGCGCGCCGTGAAAGACGGGCTGCTCGCCCCTCACCAGGCCGAGGTCGAGCCACTCCTGGAAGCCGCGGCCGATCTTGGTCAGCAGCGAGCCGGAGGCGATCGGGACCACGACCCGGTCCGGCAGCTCCCAGCCGAGCTGCTCGGCGGTCTCGTAGGCGAGCGTCTTCGACCCCTCTGCATAGTAGGGGCGGACGTTGACGTTGACGAACGCCCAAGGCCGATCCTCCGCCAGCTCCGTGCAAAGCCGGTTGACGTCGTCGTAGCTGCCGCGGACACCGACCAGGTTGGTGCCGTAGACGCCCGTGGCGAGCAGCTTCTGCTCCTCCAGGTCGGCGGGGACGAAGACGTAGGACGCGAGGCCCGCGGCTGCGGCGTGCGCGGCGACCGCGTTTGCCAGGTTCCCGGTCGAGGCGCAGGCGACCGTCTCGTAGCCAAGCTCGCGCGCCTTGGCGAGCGCCACGGCGACCACGCGGTCCTTGAAGGAATGGGTCGGGTTGGCGGCATCGTTCTTGATCCAGAGGTCCGCCTCGATCCCCAACCGCTCGGCCAGCCGGTCAGCCTTCAGCAGCGGGGTCAGGCCGGGCTCCAGCGGGTCGTCGGGACGGCCCTCGAAGGGCAGGAAGTCGCGGTAGCGCCAGATCCCGCTCGACCCCGCCTGGATGCGGCGCTTCGCCCCTTCGACGTCGAGGTCACCGAAGTCGTAGCTGACCTCCAGCGGCCCGAAGCAGGCCTCACAGTAGTAGCGCGCGTCGAGCGGGTACTCCGCCTCGCACTCCTTGCATTTCAGGCTCTTTGCCGGCATCCGATCCTCTTCTTCCTCTTCGTCGCCAAAGGAAAACCTCCGCCCTGTTTGTTGTGGGGCAGAGGCCGGATCGGACTCTTCCCCACATCTTCCAAGCCATTCTTGGTCGGCTTGCTGGAGTTGGCACCTGCCGGGAACCTTGCGGTCCCAGTGGTTGCCGGGGCTTCTTCGGGCCAGTCCCTCCACCCCTCTAGATGTGGCGGCTATGTTGGCCGGAAACGATACCAGGGGCCCTCGAGCCGCTCGCGAGCAGCTGCAGGCGGAGTGCCCTCCACCTGGCAGGGATCGTGCCGGTCGGCGGCCATGCGGCGTTTAACCTGCTGTTCACGGACCCAGGTCGTACCCGACGAATGATGAGCAGAGACGATGGCGAACCTCCCCAAGCCGAGACTGCGGCGCCATGCGCGCCGCGGCGAGCTCGTCTCCGCGACGTCCGCGCCTGAGCCCGACGCCCCCGCGATCGAGCAGATCGACGGCGAAGGCCTGCGCTGGGTGAACATCGAGCGCTCCGGGCAGCTCGAGCGCGACTGGCTGGAGGAGCACTTCGACTTCCACGCGCTCGACCTGGAGGACGTTCTCTCCCGCAACCAGCGGCCGAAGATCGACGTCTACGACGACTACCTGTTCATCGTCCTGCACTTCCCCGTTTTCGACCCGGCGGCCGGCCGGCTCGGCGCGGGGGAGCTCGACCTCTTCGTCGGCCCCGGATACCTGGTCACGATCCCCAATCAGCCGCTGCAGCCGATCGAGTACCTGTTCGAGCGCTGCCGCGCCAAGGAGGAGCTGCGGGAGCAGCTCTTCTTGCGCGGCTCCGGCTACCTCCTCTACCGGATCGTCGATGACAGCTTCGACTACTGCTTCCCGATGCTGCGCAAGATCGGCAACAAGCTCGACGCGCTGGAGGACGGCATCTTCGAGGGCAGATCGGAGGAGGTCGTCCGCGACATCTCCAACGTCAAGCAGGAGATCATCAACTTCCGCAAGGTGATCCGGCCCCAGCGCCCGGTGCTGCGCGACCTGGAGTCGGTCAAGCAGCGCTATCTCGCCCCCGACCTCGACCTCGAGATCTACTTCGACGACATCGTCGACGCCCACGAGCGGATCTGGGACATGCTCGAGAACTACAAGGAGGTGGTCGAGGCGCTGGAAGAGACCAACGAGTCGGTCCTCTCCCACCGGGTCAACGACATCCTCCGCGTTCTCACCTCGATCAGCGTCATCGTCCTGCCGCTGACGCTGGTGGCGAGCATCTGGGGGATGAACGTCGCCGTCCCCGGCGAGGGCGACGCGGAGGACTTCTACGCAGTGATCGGCGTCATGGTCGTGATCCTCGGCGCCATGCTCACGTGGTTCCGCCGCAGGGGTTGGCTATAGCCGATGCCGGGCGCCGCCTCCTCCGCTCCCGCCCGGGCGCGCTAATCACAACCGGCGATCTCGCACCCGGGCTCCCGCGTCCGGGGGCGGCTTGGGTCTTCCATAGGATGCCCTCCCGTGGTGAATGACCGGATATGGGCGCCGTGGCGCCTCGCCTACGTGAAGGACGCGGCAAAGGACAGCGAGGATGAGTGCATCTTCTGCGCCAAGCCGGCGGCGGATGACGACGAGGCGAACCTGATCGTCCATCGCGGCGAGCGGGCCTTCGTGATCCTCAACCTTTACCCGTACACCAACGGCCACCTGATGGTGGCGCCGTTCGAGCACACGGGCCGCATTCAGGACCTGCCGACGGAGACGGTCGCCGAGATGATGGCGCTGGCGAAGCAGTCGATGGACGGCCTCGAGCGGGTCTACGACCCGCACGGCTACAACGTCGGCTTCAACCAGGGTCGCGTCGCCGGCGCCGGGGTCGAGCACCACATCCACATGCACGTCGTTCCCCGCTGGGGCGGCGACACCAACTTCATGCCGGTGATCGCCGACACCAAGGTGATGCCGCAGACCCTCGAGCAGAGCTACGAGGCGCTTCGGGGCGCCTTCTGATGTCCATTTTCAAGGCTTACGACATAAGGGGCATCCACGGCACCGAGATGGACGAGGAGACCGCAAACCAGATCGGGCGCGCCTTCGCCAGGGTGCTCGCCCGGCTGCGCGGCAAGCAGCCCGGTGAGCTGCGTGTCGGCCTCGGTCGCGACATGCGGCTCACCGCGCCGGGCATGGCCGCCGAGCTGCGCGACGGGCTGATCTTCGAAGGGGCAACGGTGCTCGACGCGGGCATGGTCGCCACGGAGATGCTCTATGACCTGGTCGGCTCCCGCGAGCTGGACGGCGGCGCGATGGTCACCGCCTCCCACAACCCGAAGGCCTACACCGGCGTCAAGCTTGTCCGCGAGGGAGCCCTGCCTCTCTCCGGCGAGGCCGGCATCGACGACATCCGACGGGAGATCGAAGCCGGGCTCGGCTCCGCGCCGGGGGGAGGCTCCTTCGAGGAGGTCGACGTCTGGGACCGGTTCCGCTCCCGCGCCCTCTCCGTGATCGACCCCGAGCGGGTCCAGCCGCTGCGCGTCGTCGTCGACGGCGGCAACGGGATGGCCGGGCCGATGGTCGGGCCGATTCTCCGCCACCTCGGCCTCGACCTGGTCGAGCTGTACTTCGAGCCCGACGGCGAGTTCCCCGACCACGAGCCGAACCCGCTGCTGGAGGAGAACCGGCGGCTGATCATGGAGACCGTGCGGCGCGAGGGGGCCGACCTCGGCATCGCCTGGGACGGCGACGCCGACCGCTGCTTCTTCATCGACGGCAACGGCGAGTTCTGCGACGGCGACTTCGTCTGCGCGCTGCTGGCGCGCGCGGCGCTGGCGAAGGAGCCCGGCGCGACGATCCTCTACGACCCCCGCTCCAGCCGTGCCGTGCCCGACCTGGTCGCGGCCGAGGGCGGCCGCTCCGACCTCTCCCGGGTGGGCCACGCTTTCTTCAAAGCCCGCATGCGCGAGGAGAGCGCGGTCTTCGGCGGCGAGGTTTCCGGTCACTACTACTTCCGCGACTTCTGGTGCGCCGACTCCGGCACCCTCCCGGCCCTGCTGATGCTGGAGCTGCTTTCCGCCGACGGCCGCTCACTGGCCCAGCTGATGGAGGAGTTCCGCTCCCGCTATTTCATCTCCGGGGAGATCAACTCGGAGGTGGCCGACCAGGAGGCGATGATGGAAGAGATCGCCGAGCGCTACTCCGACGGCGAGCTCTCCCGGCTCGACGGAGTCTCGATCGACTACCCGGATTGGCACTTCAACGTCCGCCCATCGAACACCGAGCCGCTCCTGCGCCTCAACCTCGAATCGCTCGTCTCCAGGGAGCACATGGAGGAGAAGCGCGACGAGGTCCTCGGGTTGATCAGAGCGTCGTGACCGGCGCGCTCACCCCCGAGGCGGCGCTGGAGCAGGCGGCGCTTGCCGGTATCCACCGCCTGCGCATCCCGACCCCCTTCGCGGTGGGCAGGGTCAACTGCTACCTGCTCGAAGACGAGCCGCTGACCCTGGTCGACACCGGCCCGAACTCCGGCAAGGCGCTGGACGAGCTTCAGGCCCAGCTGGGCGAGCGCGGCCACTCGATCGACGACCTCGAGCTGCTGATCGTCACCCACCAGCACATCGACCACCTCGGCCTGGCCGAGATCATCGTCGAGCACTCCGGCGCCGAGGTCGCGGCGCTCGGCCTCGCGGCAGAGCGGCTCGCCAACTTCGGCGAGGACGCTGAGCGTGAGGACCGCTTCGCCGTCGACCTGATGCTGCGCAACGGCATCCCCGAGAACGTCGCCCACGCGCTGCAGAGCGTCTCGCGCAGCTTCCGCGGCTGGGGCGCGAAGGTGGAAGTGACGCGGCCGCTCGCGGACGGCGAGGAGATCTCCTTCCGGGACCGCACTCTGCAGGCGCTGCATCGCCCCGGCCACAGCCCGTCCGACACCGTCTTCTGGGACGGGCAGCGGCGCATCCTGATCGCCGCCGACCACCTGATCGCCCATATCTCCTCCAACCCGCTGATCAGCCGCCCGCTCGACGGCTCCGACCGGCGGACGCAGGCGCTCGTCGCCTACCTGGAGTCGATGGCGAAGACCCGGGAGATGCCGGCCGAGATCGTCCTCTCCGGCCACGGCGAGCCGATCACCGACCACGTGGCGCTGATCGACGAGCGCTGCGCCAAGCACGAGCGCCGCAAGGAGAAGCTCTACCGCCTGATCGAAGAGCGGCCGCGTACCGGCTACGAGCTGGCGCAGGAGATGTGGGGGAACGTCGCGGTCACGCAGGCCTTCCTCACTCTCTCCGAGGTGATCGGCCACACCGACCTGCTGGTCAACGAGGGTCGCGTGCGCGAGGCATCGGAGGGCGAGGTGGTCCGCTATGAGGCGACCGGGTAAGCGCTCCGCCAAGCGGCGGATGCTGATCGTCGTCAATCCCTACGCGACAACGGTCTCCGACCGGCTGAAGAACCTGGTCGTCTACGCGCTCCAGGGCCGCTACGAGGTCGAGGCGATCTCCACCGAAGCGCAGAACCACGCCACCGAGATCAGCCGCGAGGTGCGTGACGACGGATACGACGTGGTCGTCGCCTTCGGCGGCGACGGCACCCTGAACGAGGTCGCCAACGGGCTCGCCGGCAGCGACGTTCCCGTCTCCGTGCTGCCGGGCGGCTCGACCAACGTCGTCTGTCGCACTCTCGGAATTCCAAACGACGTGGTCGACGCGACCGAGCACCTGTTGGCGCTGGCGGACGCCTGGGCGCCGCGCCGCATTGACCTGGGGCGGGCCGGAGACCGCCGCTTCGTCTTCTCCTGCGGGGCGGGCATCGACGCCACGGTTGTCCGCCGCGTCGACGCCCACCCGAGGCTGAAGGCCCGCGCGGGTCCCTGGTACTACAGCTGGGCGGCAGTCTCCGCCTTCTACCGGGGCTACCTGCGCAACGCGGTCCGGGTCCGGGTCGAGGCCGGCGACGGCCGCGAGGCCGAGGGCATCACCGCTCTGACCCAGAACTCCGACCCGCTCACCTACTTCGCTCAGCGCCCGGTCCGCGTCTGCGAGGACATCGCGATCGACGACGGCACGCTCGCCGTCGGTGTCCTCAAGCGCGCCACCCAACGCGACATGCCGAGCCTGATGGCCCGCCTGCTCACCGAGCGCTACCACACTCCCAAGCACCGCCAGATCGAGCAGCTCCAGGGCCTCGCCGACGCGACGGTCACATCCCTCTCACCCGGCCCGGACGGCTCACCCCGTCCCTTCCCGGTCCAGGTCGACGGCGACTACATCGGCGACCGGGCCCGGATCGACCTGGCGGTGGAACCACAGGCTCTGTCAATAGTTGCCTGAGGTCAGCCGGTCGGAGTGATCCGGTAGGCGTCGAAGACGCTTTCGACCTTGCGCAGGCGGCCGATGCACTGCTTCAGGTGCTGGGTGTCCCCCACCTCGACGACGAAGCGGTTCTTCACCATCGGGTGCTTGGTCGCGCAGCTGGCCTCGAGGATGTTGATGCCCGCCTCCGAGAAGGTCCTCGACAGGTCTTCAAGGAGGCGTGTTCGGTCCCAGGCGTCGACCTGGAGCTCCACCCGGTAGGAGGCCTCGTTGTCGCCTTCCCAGGCCACGTCGACGAAGCGCTCCGGCGCCTTGCGCAGCGCCTTCACGTTCTTGCAGTCCGAGCGGTGGATGGTGATCCCCCGCCCGAGCGAGACGTAGCCGACGATCTCGTCGCCGGGAACGGGCCGGCAGCACTTGGCGAGCCGAACGACGACGTTGTCGGCCCCCTTCACCTGGATCCCGTAGTTGGAGGCGTCGCGGGTGCGGCGCGCCTCGTCGTCGCGGCCGCCGACCAGGCCGCTGAGCGGCTCGTCCGCCTCGACGGCCTCGCCGGCCTTCAACCGCTGCATCAGCTTGTTGGCGACCGTCTTGGTCGAGATCTTTCCCTGGCCGAGCGCGATGTAGAAGTCGCCCGCCTTGTGGAAGCCCATCTCGCGGATCAGGTCCGCGAGCAGCGGCGAGACCGCGACCTTCTGCATCGGCAGCCCGCGCTTGCGCAGCGCGCTCTCGAGCGCCTCGCGCCCGTTGCGCTCGGCGTCCTCGCGGCGCTCCTGCTTGAACCAGGCACGGATCTTGTTGCGGGCGCGGCTGGTGCGAACCAGCTTCAGCCAGTCGCGCGACGGGCCGCGCTCCTGCTTGGCGGTCAGCACCTCGACGATGTCGCCCGACTTCAGCTGGTAGTGCAGAGGCACGATCTTGCCGTTCACCTTGGCGCCGACGCAGCGGTGGCCGACGTCGGTGTGGACGGCGTAGGCGAAGTCGAGCGGCGTCGAGCCGGCGGAGAGGTTCTTCACCTCGCCCTTCGGGGTGAAGACGAAGACCTCGTCTTCGAACAGGTCGACCTTCAGCGACTCGAGGAACTCCGCCGGGTCCTGCTCGCCCTCGGACTCGACCAGCTGGCGCAGCCAGGTCATCTTCTCCTTGGCGGGGTCCTCGCCGGCGCCCTCCTTGTAGGCGACGTGAGCGGCGATCCCGTACTCGGCCAGCTCGTGCATGTTGCCGGTGCGGATCTGGATCTCCAGCGGCTTGCCCTCCGGCCCGATCACCGTCGTGTGCAGCGCCTGGTACATGTTGGCCTTCGGCATCGCGACGAAGTCCTTGAAGCGCCCGGGCAGCGGCTTCCAGAGCGAGTGGATGACCCCGATCGCCCCGTAGCAGTCCTTCACCGAGCCGACGATCACCCGCATCGCGGTGAGATCGAAGATCTCGTTGAATTCGCGGCCCTTCTTGGTCATCTTCGTGTAGATCGAGTAGAAGTGCTTGGCGCGGCCGGAGATCCGTGCCTCGATGCCGACCTCGCCCAGCTCCCGGGCGAGGAACTCGCCCGCGTCGGCCACGTAGCGCTCCCGCTCCGCCCGCTGCTGGGCGACCAGCTCCTTGATCTCGTCGTACTTGCGCGGGTGGAGAGTCGCGAAGGCGAGGTCCTCCAGCTCCCACTTGATCGCGTGGATCCCGAGCCGGTGGGCGAGCGGCGCGTAGATCTCCAGCGTCTCGCGCGCCTTCGCGTTCTGCTTCTGCTTGGGCAGCGCGGACAGCGTGCGCATGTTGTGGAGGCGGTCGGCGAGCTTGATCAGGATCACCCTGACGTCGGTCGCCATCGCGACCATCATCTTTCGGTAGTTCTCGGCCTGCCGCTCGTCGCGGCTCTCGAAGGTGATCTCGGTCAGCTTCGTCACCCCGTCGACCAGCAGCGCGACCTCCTCGCCGAACTCGTCGCGGATCTCGTCCAGGCTGGCGCTGGTGTCCTCAACCGTGTCGTGCAGCAGCGCGGCGCACAGGGTGTCCGTGTCGAGCCGCATCCCGGCGCAGATCTGCGCCACCCCGACCGGATGCGTGATGAACTCGTCACCCGACTGGCGCTTCTGGTCCGCGTGGCGCTTGCAGGCGAACGCAAAGGCGTGTTCGATCGCCTCCCGATCGAAGCGGGCGCCGTCGGCGGAGGAGTCGAACTCCTCCAACACGGCGAGCAGGTTGTCGAGCAGCGAGCGCTGCGCGGCGGTCAGCTCGGCGCCGCGCGCAGGGGGCGGCGCCGAAGCGCGGCCGTTGGCCTTCGCTTGCTCTCCTTCTACGGGTGTCTCTGTCCTTCGAGGTATCGCCGGGCCTCCTCGTGGCGGGCGCGGTATGCGCGAAACGCGGGGGAGCGCTCCAAATCCGTCCCCTCCGAGGATACGACCCCGACCTCCCCCGCGCCTCCGCCGGGCCTTCCCTGCACCAGATCGAGCTCACCGAGCACGCGCAGGCAGCGGCCCGCCGGCTCCGGGCCGCGCGAAGGACGGCCTTCCCCCTCCAGCAGCGCCCGCAGCGCCTCCCCGGACGCCGGTCCGGCGTCGCGCAGCGAGCGGTAGAGCGCTCTCAGCTCCTCCCGCAGTCCGAGCCGGCGCTCGAGCAGCTCCAGGGTAAAGCGCCTCTCCCCCTCCCCCCAGGCATGGTGCAGGAAACCGCCGCCGCCCTCCGGAGGGCGCGAGGCGAGACGCTCCAGGTGCTCGAAGGGCGGTGGGTCGACGAGGACGACGTGGGCGAAGTCGCAGGGCAGCCGCGGGTCACGCTTCAGCTCGCCGTAATCGGTCACCGCCAGCCCGCGCTCGGCCAGCGCGGCCCGGCACTGCGCGTCGGCGGTGACCGCAAGGACGGGCTCCCCGCAGGCGCCCAGCTCGGCGAGGACGGCCATCGGCGAGTTTGGGGCGCGCACGAGGCGGCGGGGCTCCACGTCCGGGAGGCCGGGAACCGTTGGCGGCCAGGCGGCGAGGTCCGCCTCCATCTCCCCCTCCAACCGCTCCCACCACTCGGCGGCCACCGGGTCCCCCCCGGCACCGGGAGCGGCCCCGTTCCCGGAGGACGCTTCCACCGGGTACAGCTCGCTCAGCACCAGGCGCGGCTCGATGGCCCCGTTCCAGTGGTTCTGCTCGAGCCGGACAGCGACGTCGACGGGGCCCTCGCCCGTGGGCAGGCTGGAGCGGCCGAACGCAACCCCGAGCGCGCGGTGCGAGCCGCTGCGCAGGCTGAAGCGGGAATGCCTGCCCTCCTTGCCCATCGTGCGCACGTCGTCGATCCGCGCCCCCGGCACGAGCAGCCGCACACCGGGATTGCCGGCGCCGAAGGGAGACAGCAGCTCCAGTTCCTCGGCCAGGTCGAGGCCGATTCCGGCGCCGCCGACCATCGCGTCGATCCGCTCGGTGCGGCGCAGGTCCTCGGGCCCGAGCACCGAAGCCGCGTGCGCCACGAACGCCTCGCGGAAGGAATCGAGGCTCTCGGCGCGCAGCTCCAGTCCGGCGGCCGCCCGGTGCCCGCCGAACCCCTCCAGATGCTGCGCGCACGCCTCCAGGCCGGCCAGCAGGTCGAACCCGGGGATGCTGCGGCCCGAGCCCCGCCCGGCTCCCTCGCCGTCCAGCGAGATCAGCACGACCGGACGGTGGTGCCGCTCGGCCAGCCGCGAAGCGACGATCCCGACCACGCCGGGGTGCCAACCCTCTCCGGCGAGGACAAGCGCCGGCGCCTCGCGCAGGGGCTCGGCCAACTCGCGCCGCGCAGCCTCGGCGGCGGCGTTGACCTCCCGCTCGGTGGAGCGTCGCTCATGGTTGGCGCGGTCCAGCTCCGCCGCGATCGACGCGGCCCGACCGTCGTCCTCGGCGAGCAGCAGCTCCACCCCCGCGTCGGCACGGTAGAGGCGGCCGGCCGCGTTGATCCGCGGCGCCAGGCGGAAGGCGAAGTCGCCCTCGTCGAGCCTCGTCGGCTCGCAGCGGGCGATGCCGATCAGCGCCCGCAGGCCGGGGCGGCGGGCGCGGCGGGCGACCTCGAGCCCCCGCCGCACCAGGGAGCGGTTCTCGCCCAGCAGCGGGACCACGTCGGCGACCGTCGCCAGGGCCACCAGGTCGAGGTCGTCTTCGGCCGGCCGCCCTCCGCCAAGCTCTGTGCGCAGCGCGCAGGAAAGCTTCCAGGCGACCGCGGTCCCGCACAGCTCGGCGAACGGGTAGCCGCTCAGCTCCGGATGCAGGATCGGGCAGCCGGGCAGCTCCGCCTGCGGCTGGTGGTGGTCGGTGACCACCACGTCCATGCCGAGCGAGCGGGCCAGCGCCACTTCCTCTACCGCGGTGATCCCGCAGTCGACTGTGAGCAGCAGGCCGGTCCCCCGTTGCGCCAGGCGCTCGATGTTGGCAGCGCTCAGCCCGTAACCGTCGGCAAGGCGGTCGGGGATCAGCCAATCGCACTCGGCGCCCAGCTCGCGCAGCGTGCCGACCATGACAGCCGTTGCGCAAACCCCGTCGACGTCGAAGTCCCCGTGCACGGCGATTCGCTCACCCGCGCGCACGGCGGCGGCAACCCGCTCGACGATCGGCCCCATCGAGTCGAACTCACCGGGGTCGTGCTCCTCGCCGGCCTCGAGGAAGGCGCGCGCCTCCTCCGGCGTGCGGAAGCCGCGGCGGACCAGGGTGATCGCGACCGGGTCGCTCAGCCCCAGCTCGTCGGCCAGCGCCCGCGCCTCCGCGTAGGAGAAGGGGTCTGCCCGGTAGGCGTTGATCGGCTCCACCACACCGCAAGGCTAGGTCCGCGGGGTGACGGAATCGCCCGTCCGGACGGGCGCAAAGTGCGGCGCTAAGCCGCCTCTTCTGCTTCCCGCTCGGCCCGCACCCCGATCGCGTAGACGATCGCCAGGCCGATCATCGATCCCGGTATCACGATCAGCACCGTCCCCGCGTCGGTCGTGCCCAGCCCCCGGCCGGCGAGCAACTGGACAAGCGCGCCCAGCACAACGGCTCCGGCCACCGAACCTATGAAGGCCCCGACGATGCCCTGCCAGAAGCGGTCCGGCACGAAGATCGTGAAGTGCCAGATCGCGATGCCGGTGATAACCCAGACAACAGCCGCCATCTACCTCACCCGGTCCTCGGTCATCGGTTCCTCCCGTGCTTGCGGCGGCCCTGTTGCTGTCTCTGGCGCCGCTTCTCCTTGCGCTCCCGCCGCTCCATTCGCTTCTGCTCCGCCGCCGCGGCGGCGACCGGGTCCGGGTCGGGCTGGCCGAGAACGTCGCGCTGGGCGATCGCCGGAGCGGAAGCGGGCTCCCCCTCACCGGCGCCGGCGCCGTCCTCGCCGGTCGCCGCCTCGATCCCGGCGGCGATCTCCGCGTCGGTCTCTTCGCCGCTCAGCTTCGCCAGCTCGACCTCGTCCGCGAAAGCGGGCACGGTCCCCCCTGTTATCTCGGCGATTCGCGCCCGGCGACGCGCGAAGACGGGCTCACGCTCCTTCCAGGCGGAGAGGACGGGCGAGGCGATGAAGATCGACGAATAGGTCCCGGAGGCGACGCCGACCATCATCGCGAAGGCGAAGTCCTTGAGCGTCTCCCCCCCGAACAGGAACAGCGCCACGACCGGGAGCAGAGTGGAGAAGGTCGTCGCCAACGAGCGCGTCAGTACCTCGCTCATCGAGCGGTTGACGACCTGCGGGAACGCGGCACGCGGCATGCGGGGAAGGTTCTCGCGGATGCGGTCGAAGACGATGATCGTGTCGTATAACGAGTAGCCGAGAATCGTCAGGAACGCCGCCACGGTGCCCGTGGTCACCTCGCGATCGGTCAGTGAGTAGACGCCGGCCGTGATCAGGATGTCGTGGGCGATGGCGATCAGCACCGGCACGGCGAACTTCGGGTCGAAGCGGAAGGCGACGTAGCCGGTGATGATCAGCAGGGAGAAGATCAGCGCCGTGAACGCGCTCCTCGCCACCTGCGCCCCGAAGGTGGGGCCGACACTGGTCGTGTCGAAGCCCTCTTCGACCACGCCGTAGCGCGAATCCAGCGCTTCCTCGGCCTCGGCCACCCGCTCCGGTCCGAGCTGGGCCGTCTGGATCTGGAAGACGTTGTCGCCCAGCACCGGGTCGGAGACCTGCTGGACCTCGCCCGCCTCCAACCCCTCCGCCTCGAGAGCGGCGCGCACGCCGGCCTCGTCGGTGGGCTCCTGCAGGGCGGCGCTGATCCGGGTGCCGGACTCGAAGTCGATGCCGAGGTTGAGCTGCTTCGTCGCGAGCGCGAAGGAGCCGATCAGCAGGATCACGCCCGAAGCGGAGAAGAACCAGCGCGCCTTGCCCATGAAGTCGAAGCGCCAGCGGCTGCGCTTCGGGCCGGCGCCCAGCCCGCTGGGCGAGCTGAGCAATCGTGTGTTGCCCATAGTCCCGAGCAGAGCCTGGGTGAAGACGACCGCGGTGAACAGCGAGATCAGGGTGCCGACGCCGAGCGTGAAGGCGAAGCCCTTGACGCCCGCGGTGGCGAGCACGAAGAGGATGAACGCGACCACCAGGATGATCACGTTGGCGTCGATGATCGTCCCGATGCCGCGCCGGTACCCGGTCGCGATCGCGGCGGCGATCGGGCGCCCGTTGCGGACCTCCTCCTTGATCCGCTCGAAGATGACGATGTTGGAGTCCGCCGCGACCCCGATCGTGAGGATCAGGCCGGCGATGCCGGGCAGCGTCAGGGTGATCGGGATCAGTTTGATCAGCGCGAAGAGGAGGACGCCGTAGGAGACGAGGCCGAGCGAGGCGATGACCCCGAGGAGCCGGTAGAAGACGAGCAGGAAGAGGATCGTCAGGGCGAGCCCCACCCCTCCGGCGACCAGCCCCTCGTCCAGCGCCTGCGCGCCCAGCGTCGCGGAGACCTGGGTCTGGCTGATCAGCTTCAGGTTGATCGGCAGGGCGCCGATCTGGAGGATCGTCGCCAGGTCCTGGGCCTCGGTGATGTTTTGGAAGCCGCCGGAGATCTCCGCGCCGGTGCGGCCGTCGATCCCGTCCGGGTTCTCGACGAAGTTGATAATCGGCCGGGTCTGGACCTCGTTGTCGAGGATGACCGCGAAGTGCCCGGAGAGGTTGGCCGCCTGCTCTGTCCCGGGCAGGCCGATCGCGTTCGCCTGGCCGCGCTGCGCGATCTGCCGCGTGACCCGGTGGAAGGACTCGCGCCCATCGTCGGTGAAGCCGAAGCTGACGGTCGGCTGGTTGAGCTGGTCGAAGTTCTGTTGCGGGTCGGTGATGTCCGTCCCCGACAGCGCCGGGCGGTCGCGCAGCGCGTACCAGCCGGGCCTGGCTTCCTCGTTGACCACCCCCGACTGGTCGACCGGCTGCTCGGAGACGACGATCGTCCCGACCGGGACCTCGAGGACGATGCCGTCGCGTGGGCGCTCCTCGCCGGTGGGGGTGACGAAGAGGTCCTCCCGGGCGGACTCCGGGCCGGCAAGCAAGCGGTGCTCCTCGTCGTCGGAGAACAGGTAGTAGCGAGGCGTCGCCGCCGAGCAGGTGGTGCAGTCCTCCACCGGCTCCTGCCGCGAGGCGAGCAGGACCGCGTCGTAGGCGGTGGGCAGGGCGCCGGAGAAGATCAGCTGCCGGCTGGCGAGCGACTGCGGGTTGCGACCCGCGTCGCGCCACAGCCGGCGCATCTCGCGCAACGCCTCGGGGGGCGGCTGCTGGCCGGGGGTGCCGCCGACCCGCCGCTCGATGCCGATCAGGTTCGGCTCCCAGTCGTAGAAGTAGAGCTGCGCGGTCGTGCCCACCTGGTTGATCGCGCGCTCGGCGTTGGTGACGTCGGGCAGGCTGACCGAGATCTCGGCCGTGCCCAAGCGGGAGACCTCGGGCTCTGCCACGCCGAGCCGGTCGATCCGCTCCCGGATGATCTCGATCGAGCGGTCGATGTCCTCGCCGGTGACCTCGGTCACCTGGCCGGTGGGCTGGCCCTGGTAGACCAGCTCGACGCCGCCCTTCAGGTCGAGCCCGAGGCGCGTCTCCTTGCTGCTGATCGCCAGCAGCGAGGCGGCGATCAGGCCGACGACGCAGAGCAGGATGAAGGCGTTGAGCCGCTTCCTCCTCATGATCGCCGCCCGCCCTTCATGCCCCCGGGCAGCCTAGGTCTCCGGGGTCAGGACGATCAGCAAGCCGCCGTCATCGTCGTAGGCGGGGAAGACATCGGCGACCGCCTGCGCGGGCAGGTCGCCTTCCGCGTTGACGGCGACCCGCTTGCCGAGCGAGCGCACGCCCCACTCGAGCGAGGTCTCGATCGGGTCGGTCTCGCCGTTGCCGTCGTCGGGCCGCTCTTCCCCGTCGCCCTTGTCGATCCACTGGAGGCCGAGCACGTCGCGAACCGAGCGGCCGATCACGTCCTCGTCGGTGAGCCCGGTCAGCTCGAAGCTCCCCCGCCCCGCATCGATCACCCGCGCCTGCCGGTCGCAGACGAAGAAGGCCGCGTTGGGCGCCGGGTAGTAGTCGTCGAGCAGCTCGAAGACGAAGCCGAAGCTGCACTTGGGGCACCCCTTCGGGCGGGAGCTGAAGCCGGCGGTGCGCTCACCGCTGAACTGGCGGTTGCCGCAGTTGGGGCAGATGAAGAAGGGCATCGCTTCGACAGGCTACAAACTGCGCGGAAGCACCTCGGGTGCGGTGCCCCGGGCCGGGTCAGAAGAGCCTTGCGGCACCCTCCGGCACCGTGATGCCCAGGTGGTCGAAGGCCCGCTGGGTCAGCACTCTGCCGCGCGGGGTCCGCTTCATCAGTCCCTCCTGCAGGAGGTAGGGCTCGAGCACGTCCTCGATCGTGTCCTGCTCCTCGCCGATCGCGACCGCAAGCGTCGAGAGGCCGACGGGACCGCCGCCGAACTTGGTGGCGACGGTGGTCAGCAGGGCGCGGTCGCTGCGGTCCAGGCCCGCTCCGTCCACCTCCAGCATCTCCAGCGCAGCCATCGCGATTCCCGCGTCGATCTCACCCTCGCCCTTGACCTGGGCGAAGTCGCGCACCCGCTTCAGCAGCCTGTTGGCGACCCGGGGAGTGCCGCGCGAGCGGGCCGCGATCGTCCGCGCGCCCTCGCTATCCATCTCGATCCCGAGGATGCCGGCAGATCGCTTGATGATCCGCGCCAGGTGATCGGCCTCGTAATGCTCGAGCCTGTGGCATACGCCGAAGCGGTCGCGGAGCGGTGTCGTCAGCAGCCCGCTGCGGGTGGTCGCTCCGATCAGCGTGAAGGGCGGCAGCGGCAGGGTCACCGTTCGGGCGCCCGCTCCCTGGCCGAGGACGACGGGCAGCTCGCCGTCCTCCATCGCCGGGTAGAGCGTCTCCTCGATCGCACGGCCGAGCCGGTGGATCTCGTCGACGAAGAAGACACTGCCCGGCTCCAGCGATGTGAGGAAGGAGGCCACGTCGGCCTTGCGCTCCAGCGCCGGGCCGGCGGTCTGCACCAGCGGCACCCCGAGCTCCACCGCGACGATGTGGGCGAGCGAGGTCTTGCCGAGCCCCGGCGGGCCGGCGAGGAGCACGTGGTCGAGCGGCTCGCCGCGACGGCGCGCCGCCTCGATGAAGATCCCCAGCTGCTCGGTGACCTGCGCCTGGTTGACGAAGTCCGTCAGCGTCTCCGGCCGCAGCGAACGGTCGAAGTCCTCGTCGGCCCCTTCCGCGCGCGCGTCGTGCACGGTCACCTGCGCGTCCGGAGGCACGGGCTCGTCGGCGATTCCGGGCGTGCGTATCCGATCTCTCATGCCGCGCCGCTCTTCGTGCCCGCGGCGCGCCGCAGTGCGGCAGCGATCAGCGCCTCGGCGTCGTCGCCCTCGACGTCGTCCAGCAGCTGCTCCGCCTCGAGGGGGGCGTAGCCGAGGTTGACCAGGCCGTCGCGGGCGAGGGCGCGCTGGTCGGGAGCCCCGCCGTCCTCGACCTCGACGGACTCCTCGAGAGCGTCGGAGACACGCTCGCGCAGCTCGACGATGATTCGCTCAGCGGTCCTCTTGCCGATCCCCGGCACAGCCTGGAAGCGCTTGGCGTCGCCCGCGGCGATCGCCCGCAACATGTCCCGGGAAGAGCCGCCCGAGAGAGCGGAGATCGCAACCTTGGGCCCTACGCCGCTGACCGAGATCAGCTCCCGGAAGAGGTCGCGCTCCTCTTCGGAGGCGAACCCGTACAGAGCCAGCGAGTCGTCGCGAGCGATCAGCTCGGCGTGCAGGAAGGCCTCGCGGCCGGTCGCGGGGACCGCCTTCAGCGTCTCTGTCGATATCGCCAGCCGGTAGCCGACACCGCCTGCGTCGATGACGACGTGGTCGGGGCGGCGCACCAGCACCTCGCCGCGCAACGCGGCGATCACCCGGCCACCCGCTCTTCGCTGTCGCGCAGGGCGATCGCGGTATCGGCGGCCTGCCGGTGGCCGGCGGCGCCGCCGTGGCAGATCGCGACCGCCAGGGCATCGGCGGCATGGTCGGGAGTCGGCGGCTCGGGCAGGCCGAGCAGGGTTCCCACCATCCGCTGCACCTGGCGCTTGCCGGCCGAGCCGGAGCCGCAGACGGACATCTTGATCGCCTGCGGCGTGTAGGAGAAGCACTGGATGCCGCGCTGCGCCGCAGCAAGCATCGCGACGCCGCTGGCCCGCCCGACCAGCATCGCCGAGCGCACGTTCTTGCCGAAGTAGAGGTCCTCGATCGCCAGCGCGCTCGGCTCGTGCCACTCGAGCAGCTCGGAGAGCGCCCGGTGGATGCGGTCGAGGCGATGCTCGACCGGCAGCTCCGACGCGGTCTCGACCACCCCGCCGTCGAGGGCGACCATATGACTGCCCTCGACGCGCACCACGCCGAAGCCAAGGTTGGCGGCGCCGGGGTCGACGCCCATTACGACTCTCATCGAAGAAGGATTCTGGAATCCCCCTCGGATGCCTTCTCAGGTCAGGCTGCGACCCGTTCCAGAATCTCGGTCGCGATGTTCGTAGTTCGCGTGAACCTCGTTTACGTCGTCGTGCTCCTCCAGGGCGTCGACCAGGCGCAACAGGGGCGCGGCGTCGGACTCCTCGATCCCGACCGTGCTCGATGGCTCCATGACCACGCCGGAGGACTGGACCTCGATGCCGGCGGCCTCCAGCGAGCCCCGCACAGCGGTCAGGTCGGCGGGGTCGCAGATCACCCGCAGCAGGTCGTCGTCCTCCCGCACGTCGTCGGCGCCGGCGTCGATCGCGCCGATCGCGTCGTCCTCGCCATAGCGGGAGCCGTCGAGCGTCACCACGCCGCGCTTCTCGAAGATCCAGGCGACCGAGCCGGGCTCACCCAAGCTGCCTCCGTGCTTGGTGAAGGCATGGCGGACATCGGCGCTGGTCCGGTTGCGGTTGTCGGTCAGCGCCTCGACCATGATCGCCGCGCCACCGGGGCCGTATCCCTCGAAGACGACCCGCTCGATCTCGGCGGCGTCGCTCCCTTCGCCGGTGCCGCGGTCGACGGCCCGTTGGATGTTGTCCTTGGGCATCGAAGCGTCGCGGGCCTTCTGGATCGCCGTCGCCAGCGAGGGATTTGCTTCGGGGTCGCCGCCGCCGTCGCGCGCGGCGATCGTGATCGCCCGCGCCAGCTTGGTGAACTGCCGGCCGCGCTTGGCGTCGGCCGCCGCCTTCCTGTGCTTGATCGACGACCATTTAGAGTGTCCGGACATCCCTGCCATTCTATGAGGGACAGGGATGGGATCCGACTCGCATACTTGGCATCCGGGGCGGAGCGTCGCCGCCGGCGTGGTGGTGCTGGCGATGCTGGTCGCAGCGCTCTCGCTGTGGACGGCGATACCGCTCACCTGGATCTATATCGGCTCGCAGATCTCCGACACCCAGTTCCCCAGCGGCGGCCCCTACCTGGTCGTGCTGTTCGGGGTGATCCTCTCGATCCTGCTGGTCGGCTGGCTGCTGGGGAGGCTCAACGGCCTCTACATGCGGATCACGGGCACGAGCTCGATCTCCCCGATGCGGCCCAACTGGCTGCGCAGCATGCGGGACACCTCCGGCGGCGCGCCCGTCGGAAAGGGCCGCCCGACGACGGTGATCGAGGCGGTCGTGCTCGGCTCGGTGCTGCTCGCGGCGGTCGCGTTGGCGCTCTGGTTCTTCTTCCTCGCCGGCTCGCCCCTCCCCGGCCAGTGATCAATTCCGCCGAACGTCCCGCAGCCCCCGCCCCGCGGGGCAGATACGGACGTTCGGCGCCTTACTAGACGACGAACTGGCCGTCGACCTGCATCTCCTCGCCGTCGACGGTGAGCCTGCCACCCAGTCTCAGGTCGCAGACCAGGTCGGTGTGGACGGCGGACTCGTTCTCCCCGCCGGACTCCGGGTAGCTGCGCCCGACCGCCATGTGGACGGTCCCGCCGATCTTCTCGTCGAGCAGCACCTCACGGGTGCCACGGTCGATCCCGTAGTTGGTGCCTATCCCCAGCTCGCCGAGCCGGCGGGCGCCATCGTCGGTGTCGAGCAGCTCGAACAGGTACTCCTCGCCCCGCTCGGCGCCGGCGTCGACCACCCGCCCGGACTCGAAGCGCAGGCGGACCCCCGCGACCTCACGCCCGCCGATCACCGCCGGCAGGTGGAAGGAGACCTCGCCCTCGACCGAGTCTTCGATCGGACCGGTGAAGAACTCGCCGTCGGGCATGTTGTGCTCGCCCGTGCAGGGGATGAACTTGCGGCCGGAGATGCCGAGCGTGATGTCGGTCCCCGGCGCGGTGACGCGAACTTCCTCCCGGCCCTCGATCCACTCGGCCAGCCGACGGGTCTCCGCCGACGCCCGCTCCCAAGCGGTGAGCGGCTCGGCGTCGTCGGCCAGGCAGGCGCGGAAGTAGAAGTCCTCGAAATCTGCACGGCTCATCTCCGCCTCCGAGGCATAGGCGGCAGTCGGGTAGAGCGTGTAGCACCAGCGGAACTCGCCGGCGGCGCTGCGCTCCATCGCCCGGGCCAGCAGCTCGCCGGTCGCCTGCTGGCGACGGGTCTGCCGCGCGGGCGCGACCTCGGACAGCTCCCGCGTGTTGGAGCTGGCGCCGATCGCAATCCGCACGTCAGCGTTCTCCATCGTCCACTCGGCGAGCGGCGAGATCCAGTCGAGCTGGGCGTCGGAGGCGTGCTTGTAGTAGGCCGCCGCCTGCCCGTCCAGCGAGGCGTTGAGGATCGGGTGGGCGCCGGCCTTCAGCACCCGCTCGTAGACGGCGAGCAGCAACGGCTCGGCGGCGCTGTCGCCGTCGATCGAGACGACCTCGCCCTCCTTGACCTTGGCCGAGTACCCGACCAGGATGCTCGCCAGGTTCTCGACTCGCGGGTCTCTCACCTGTCCGCCTCCTCCCTCTTGCGGCCGCGACGCTCGGCGGCCGTCGTGGTCATTGCCATGAACAGCGCGTGGACGCGGGGGTCGTCCGTCAGCTCCGGATGGAAGGCGCAGGCGAGCACCGCCCCTTCCCGCACCGCGACCGGGTGGCCGTCGTAGGAGGCGAGAACCTCGACATCGGGGCCGTGGCGCTCGATCCACGGGGCCCGGATGAAGACCGCCCGCAGCGACTCGTCGCCGATGCCTTCGAAGTCGAGGTCGGCCTCGAAGCTCTGCAGCTGACGCCCGAAGGCGTTGCGAGTCGCGGTCGCGTCGAGCAGCCCGAGATGGCGCTCGTCGCAGACGATCATCCCGGCGCAGGTGCCGAGGATCGGGCGGGCGGCCTCGTGGTGGGCGCGGATCGGCGCTGCCAGGCCGGCCGACTCGATCCCCATCGAGATCGTCGTGCTCTCTCCCCCCGGGATCACCAGGCCGTCGAGGCCCTTCATGTCAGCCGGGACGCGCACCTCGCGGGGCTCGGCGTCGAGCCCGCGCAGCATCCGCACGTGAGCCTCGAAGCCTCCCTGGACCGCAAGAACGCCTACGCGCAACTCAGGCGCCCCGGTCTTGCAGCAGGGCGTCCGCCGCAGCCAGACCGGAGATCTCCAACCCCGGCATCGCCTCCCCGAGGCCGGTGGAGGCGGCCGCGACCCGCTCGGGGTCGTTGAAGTGGGTGGTGGCCTCGACTATCGCCCGGGCGCGACGCTCGGGGTCGGCGCTCTTGAAGATTCCGGAGCCGACGAAGTTGCCTTCGGCGCCCAGCTGCATCATCAGCGCCGCATCTGCGGGGGTGGCGATGCCCCCGGCGCAGAACAGCGGCACCGGCAGCCCACCTCGCTCGGCGACGTCCTGGACCACCTCGAGCGGCGCCCGATGCTCCTTGGCGGCCGCAGCCAGCTCTTCCGGCCGCAGCTGGGCGAGGCGCCTGATCCCGCCGGTGATCTCCCGCATGTGCCAGACCGCCTCGACCACGTTTCCGGTGCCGGCCTCGCCCTTGGAGCGGATCATCGCGGCGCCCTCTCCGATCCGCCGCAGCGCCTCTCCCAGGCTGGTGGCGCCGCAGACGAAGGGGACGTCGAAGGCGAACTTGTCGATGTGGTTGGCCTCGTCGGCCGGAGTGAGGACTTCGGACTCGTCGACGTAGTCGACCGCCAGCGCTTGCAGCACCTGCGCCTCGGCGAAGTGGCCGATCCGCGCCTTGGCCATCACCGGGATCGTCACCGCCTCCTGGATGCCCTTGATCATCGTCGGGTCCGACATCCGGGCGACGCCGCCGTCGCTGCGGATGTCAGCCGGAACCCGCTCCAGAGCCATCACCGCGCAGGCACCCGCCGCCTCGGCGATCCGTGCCTGCTCGGCGGTGACCACGTCCATGATCACCCCGCCCTTCAGCATCTCGGCGAGGCCGGTCTTCACCCGGAATGTCGCGCGCTCGGCCACGTGCCCATATTACGGGCGAACATAAGCCGCCGCCTCCTCTGCTCCCGCTCGGGCGCGCTAATCACAACTGGAGATCTCGCGCCCTCGCTCCCGCGTCCGGGGGCGGCGGGAGGTTGACGAACGTCCTCCGGAGTTCCTACTTCAACTTATATGCCCGGATGCGGTCGCGGTGCGCGGCCTCGTCGCGGGCGTAGACGCCGTGGGCGAGGCCCTGGATCAGCGCCAGCAATGCCGTGGTGGAGCGGGCGAAGGAGGGGCTGTTCGACGAGTAGTAGAGAGTCAGCTCCGCGTGCTCGCTCACCTCTGACAGGGAAGCGTCGGAGATCGCCAGCGTACGGGCCCGGCGATGCATCGCCAGCTTCATCGCCCGCAACAGCAGGGGGTGGGCGCGGCCGGCAGAGAGGGCAATCACCAGGGCGTCCTCGTCGATCCGGCCCAGCCGCTTCAGCGACTCGCCCCCCGTGCTGCTGACGATTTCCGCGCGGATGTCCAGCAGGCTGAGTGTGTGGCGCAGATAGCTGGCGAAGAAGGCCATCTGGTCGACCCCGACGACGACGACGCGCTGGGCGCCGGCGAGGGCGCTGACAGCCCCCTCGATCTGCTCCGGGGAGAGATTGCGCGCCGTCTCCTCGAGGTTGGCGTGGTCGGCGCCGAGTGAGGCCTCGGGCTCGGAGTGGTCGAAGGCGAGCAGGGCTCCGTTCCCACCGGCCGCGGCGCCGTTGCCGGCCGCGGCGCCGGTGCGGTACTCCTCGATCGCGGCCTGTTGAAGCTCCGGATACCCCTCGAAGCCGAGGCTCTGCGAGAAGCGGACCACGGTCGAGGAGGAAGTGCTCGCACGCCGGGCGAGCTCTTCCGCGGTGAGGAAGGCAGCCTCGTCGAGGTGGTCGACTATGTAGCGCGCCACATCCTTCTGGGAGCGCGAGAACTCGTCGAAGCGCTCCTGGATGTAATCGGAGAGGCTCTTGCGCTCGGGCTTGGTCGGGGTTGCGGTCCTGGCCACGGCGGTCAATTTCGCCGGTGCCCCCGCTTTCCCTTCCGGCGACGCGAAGTCGTCGTGACGCTCCCGCCGGGATGTCCCTCTTCCGCGGCGACCCCACATAGACTCGGGGCAGGCTGCGCATGACCACCGCCTCGATCTTCGCCGACCTCTGGCAGCACCAGCTCGTCGACCACGGCCGGCAGGGGATCTTCCTGGTCCTGATCGGCTTCCTCGGCTCCTTCGCCTTCATCCGGATGAGCACACGGCTGATGCGCAGCCCCCGGGTGCCGTGGTGGCCCGGCAGCGTGGTCAGCGACAGCGGCGTTCACCTGCACCACCTCGTCTTCGGGATCGTGACCATGCTCGCCGCCGGCGCGGTCGGCTTCTCGCTGCTCGGCGAGAGCCCCGGGTTCGAGGTCTGCGCAGCGCTGTTCGGGATCGGCGCCGGCTTGACGGTCGACGAGTTCGCCCTCTGGGTCCACCTCGAGGACGTCTACTGGGCGGAGGAGGGCCGCAGCTCGATCGACGCGGCGGTGATCGCGGTGGCGGGCATGGGGTTGGTGCTGCTCGGGGCACGGCCCTTCGAAGTGGGCGGCGACTCGTTCGGCGCGGCGCTCGGCAGCGTCGCCCTCGCATTGGCGGTGGTTCTCGTCGTCTTCGTCAGCTTCACCAAGGGGCGTGTCCTGCACGGGACGGTCGGCTTCTTCGCCTGGCCGGTCGCCGCCTACGGCGCGGTCCGGATCGGCAAGCCCGGATCCGCGTGGGCGAAACGGCGCTACGGCGAGCGGCGACCCGACAAGCAGGCGAAGGCGGAGGACCGCTTTCGACCGGACCGCCGCACGGAGCGCTTCAAGGAGCGCTTCCGCGACGTCGTCGGCGGCAGGCCATGGAGTGTGGGAAACGAGTAGTCAGGCGACAGCCGTCGCCGGGTGCGACTCCGCCCACTCGATGATGCGCTTCGACTCGGTGATCACCTCGCCGTCGTCGGTGACCAGGACCGGGACGACCTGCTGGCCGCTCAGCTCCTCCACCTCGCGGCGGCCTTCCGTCTCCCACTGGAAGATCTTGGGCCCGATGCCCAGGCCCCTGACCTTCACCACCTCGGGGTCGTGGCCGGCCTCGACCAGGGCCTTGTGCGCGACGCCGCACGCGTGTCCATGGATGCCCCCTATACCGGGGTGCGTGGTCCAGCAGACGTAGAGCTTCATCTCCCCCTCCTCCAATTTGTTCCGGCCGCCGGCAACCGTAAGGCCGCGACTTGCGGTTGACCGCCATGGCGACGGGGAACTACCTTCTCACAACCCCACCGGGAAGGAAGACGGTGTTCCACAACGTCCTCGTCGCCTTCGACGACTCCAGCCACGCCCAAAAGGCGCTCGACACCGCAGTCGGCGTCGCCACGGAGGCAAACGGGCAGCTGACCGTGCTCAGCGTCGCCGAGGACCCGGCCGCCTGGGCGATGGCCGGCACCGGCCTGGCGGTGGGCTATGACGAGCTGCGCGATGACATCCAGAGCGCTGTCGAAACCCGCCTGGAGGAGGCGCTGGGCGAGCTGCCCGGCGACCTGTCGGTGACCCGCAAGGTGCGCGTCGGCCCCACCGCCCCGGAGATTCTCGAAGAGCTGTCGGAGGGCGACTACGACCTGGTCGTCGTCGGCACCCGTGGCCGGGGCGAGATCAGCTCGCTGGTCCTCGGCAGCGTCAGCCACCACGTCCTCCAGCAGAGCGAGGTCCCGGTGCTGGTGGTGCACGCCCGCGACGACGAGTAGCCGTTTGGGCCTCCCGGCCCCCTACCATCCTCCGCCCTCATGGCCGCCCGCACCGACCTCCGTGACATCGCGATCGTCGCCCACGTCGATCACGGCAAGACGACGCTGGTCGACGCGATGCTCTGGCAGTCCGGCGCGTTCCGGGCTGGCCAGGACGTCAGCGAGCGGGTGATGGACTCGATGGACCTCGAGCGTGAGAAGGGCATCACGATCCTCGCCAAGAACACCGCGGTGCGCTACCGCGGCGCGAAGCTGAACATCGTCGACACCCCGGGCCACGCCGACTTCGGGGGCGAGGTGGAGCGCGGGCTGACAATGGTCGACGGTGTGCTGCTGCTGGTCGACGCCTCCGAGGGACCGCTGCCGCAGACGCGCTTCGTCCTGCGCAAGGCGCTGGAAGCGCGGCTGCCCGTGATCCTCGTGGTCAACAAGGTGGACCGCCCCGACGCCCGCATCGGCGAGGTCGTCGACGAGGTCTACGAGCTGTTCCTCGACCTCGGCGCGGACGATGAGCAGATCGAGTTCCCGATCGTCTACACGAACGCGAGGGCAGGCTGGGCGTCGCTTGCCGAGGGCGAGGAGGGGACCGACCTCTCCCCTCTCTTCGACCTGATGCTGGAGCGAATCCCGGCTCCCGAACACGATCCCGAGCATCCGCTCCAAGCCCACGTCACCAACCTCGACGCCTCTCCCTACCTCGGCCGTCTCGCGATCTGCCGCGTCCGCCACGGGACGGTCCGGGCCGGCGCTCCGATCTCCTGGTGTCGCGCCGATGGCTCGATCGAGCGGGCGACCGTCTCCGAGCTGTACGTGACCGAGGCACTGGAACGGGTCGAAGCCGCCGAGGCCGGCCCCGGCGAGCTGATTGCCGTCGCCGGCCTGCCGGACGTGACGATCGGCGAGACGCTCGCCGATCCCGAGGACGCCAGGCCGCTGCCCGTGATCACGGTCGACGAGCCATCCCTCTCGATCGTCGTCGGCGTCAACGACTCGCCGCTGGCCGGCCGGGAGGGCAACAAGCTGACCGCCCGCCAGATCCGCGCCCGGCTGGACGCCGAGCTGGTCGGCAACGTCTCGATCCGAGTGGAGGAGACCGATCGGCCCGACGCATGGGAGGTGCACGGACGGGGCGAGCTTCAACTCGTCGTCCTGCTGGAGATGATGCGCCGCGAGGGCTTCGAGCTGACCGCGGGCCAGCCGCGGGTGCTGACTCGCGACGTCGACGGCACGACCCATGAGCCGGTGGAGCGGCTCGCGATCGACATCCCCGAGGAGCACGTCGGCGTCGTCACCCAGGCACTGGCGGCGCGCAAGGGGCGAATGGAGCAACTGGTCAACCACTCGACCGGGTGGGCGCGGATGGAGTACCTGGTGCCGGCTCGAGGGCTGATCGGCTTCCGCACCGAGTTCCTCACCGAGACGCGAGGCACCGGGCTCATGCACCAGGTGTTCGACCGCTGGGAGCCGTGGGCGGGAGAGCTGCACGCTCGCACGACCGGGGCGCTCGTCGCCGACCGCCGGGGCGCTACGGCTTCCTTCGCGCTGTTCGGGCTGCAGGAGAGGGGAACCCTCTTCGTCGAGCCCGGCGACCCCGTCTACGAGGGGATGGTCGTCGGCGAGAACTCGCGCCCCGAAGACCTGGATGTCAACGCCACCAAGGAAAAGCACCAGACCAATGTCCGCGCGGCGTCGGCAGACGTGCTCGTCCGGCTGGTGCCCGCAAGGCGGCTCTCGCTCGAGCAGGCACTCGAGTTCCTGCGCGAGGACGAGTGCGTGGAGGTGACGCCGGACTCGATCCGGCTGCGCAAGGCGGCGCTGGGCGCACACGCGCGGCGCAAGGCGGCGCGTGCGGCGAAGACCGCCGCCGACTGAGAAGTCAGCGTCGTTCGACCAATCGTCCAAGGCCTCACGTTCGGCCCGGACGAAGTCGATGGATGAACGTGAACTTGCAACAGCGGACGAATGCCCCGATCGGCTGGCGAGTGGAGCCGGAGGCACCGCCCGGCGAGCAGGCGAAGGCCAGGATCACGAATGCGTTCCACGACTTCGTCGGGCCCGGCGGCTGGCGCTCGGCGCTGGGACCCGCTCTCTTCGCGATCGCCGCGGTCGGCCTGCTCGTCTACGACCACCTCCAGCAACGCCTCACCGAGGCGGTCTTCTGGCTTGGCATGGCACTGATCCTCGCGGTCTTCCTGCGCATGCTGGAGACCACCCGCAAGCAGTCGGAGACGATCCGGTGGCAGCAGCGCAGCGCCCTTCACGACACTGTCACCGGGCTTCGAAATCGCACCGGGCTGCGCGATGACCTCGAGGCGGCCCTGGCCGACCCGGGCATCCGTCAGGTGCTCGTCCTGCTCGAGCTCGACGGCTTCCAGGCCTATACGGACCGCTTCGGCGACAGCGCCGGGGACAGCCTCCTGCAGCGGGTCTCCGAGCGGCTGGTGTCGGCGACCACCGGCCTTGCGGGGCACTGTTACCGGGTCGACACGAGCCGACTCTGCGTGCTGGCGCCGGAGGGGGAAAACGGCTTAGGGCAGGTCGTCACGGTGACCACCGCGGCGCTCGACGAGGACGACGAGGACCGCCTCATCGGACGCTCCTACGGGGAGGTCACCCTTCCCGACGAGGCCGGCGACCTCGACTCGGCGATGCACATCGCCGGTGAGCGGCTCGCCGCCCGCAAGCAGCGGCAGCACAGGTCGGCCAGGCGCCAAGCGCACGCAGTCTTGATGGCGGTGCTTCGCGCCCGTCGTCCCCACCTTCGCGACCACACCCAGTCGGTCGCCTACCGCGCGATCACGCTCAGCCGGCGCCTCGGCATCGAGAACGAGCCACTGGACGACATCGCCCTGGCGGCCGGGGTGCAGGACGTCGGCATGCTCGCCGTGCCCGAGACGATCCTTGAGAAGCCGGACTCCCTGACCGACCACGATCTGGAGCTGATCCGCCGCCACCCGCTGGAGGGGGAGCGGATCGTCGCCAGCGCTCCGGGCCTCGCACCCGTGGCAGCGCTGGTGCGCTCCAGCTACGAGCGGTACGACGGCAGCGGCTACCCGGACGGGCTCGCCGGGGACGACATTCCCATCGGCGCCCGGATCATCTCCGTCGCGGTTGCCTTCGCGGCGATTACCTCCCCCCGCCCCCACAGCGAGGCGATCAACGTCGCGGAAGCCCTCCTGGAGCTGCGTCGCTGCGCCGGGACCCAGTTCGACCCTCGTGTGGTCGAGGCCCTGGCGGTCGACCTCGCAGAGGAAGGCTCCTCACAGCCGGCTCCGGTCGCCACCTGACCCCCGCACGCCGCCGAGGCGCGCCGTTCAAGCGATCAGGACCGATTCCTGACCCGGCAGTGGCGGGTGAGCTTGGTCGTCGCCCGGCTGCCGTCGGAGAAGGAGTAGGTTGCGCGGGCCAGGGTGAAGCTGGCGCCCGGAAAGCCGCGCGGGGCGGGGCAGCTGGCCTTGAGGAAGCTGCGCCTCTGCCCCCTGTGCCTGTAGATGCGGCGAAGCGTCATCTCGATATCGGTCACGTAGCCCCAATGTCCGGCGATCGTCGGCAGGCGCGTCGAGAGGACCGTGCCGAAGGTGCCGGTTCGCCGATGGCGGCGCGCGAAACGCAGCACGATCGTCGTCGGCGCCGGAGTCGCGCCGTAGACGTGGACGAGGACCACCGGTCGGCCGCGCACCCGACCGTTGAACGCAAGCAGCCTGCCGCGAGCCGGGAACGGCGCATTGGGGAACTCGATCTTGGCGGCCACGCTTCCATGGCCCACCAGGGCCGAGCGGCAACGAGCCAGCGCTTCGCTACTGGTCGTCGACTCGAGCCGGCGAGTTGGACAGATAGGCAGGCCACGAGCGTCCAGGCGGCCTTCCCGGTTGAGCTCGATCGTGATCTTGTGCAACGCCGGTGGCTCGGCGTCGTCGATCACCCGAAGACCGCTGCTCACCTGAACCGCGATCGGCACCGGTCGCTGCCGCGGCAGGACGTTGGGTGAGATGTCCCCCCGCAGCGAGACGAGCAGATTTCCGCTGCGAATCAGATCCGCACCGGCGCCGCCCGCGCCGGCGAGAACCCCGACTGTGGCCAGGACGACCAGTGCAATTCGGCAGCGCATAGCTCAATAGTCCCACGCGCCGGCGTTCGGCCCGGGCATCAGCGTCTTCGCCGGGCCGTGCACGGCGTGTACAGCGTCCCGGAGATCACCGTGCCGTCGGCGAAGCCGAGCCTGCCCCAGACGAAGAGAACCCCGGTCGGGCAGCGGGCGGAGATGAAACTGCGGCGGCCTCCCCGGAAGCGGTAGACGCGTTTGCCGATCTTCAGGTTGCCGTGGGAGAAGGACGCGTAGCCGCCGGCTATCTCCGGGATGTCGATGTCGAGCCGCAGGCCACCCCTGGGCGACGGCAGCAGTGGCTCCTGCAATACGTAGGTTTGAGTGGACGGGATTGCGGAGCTCTCCACCGACAGGGAAACGCGGCTGTGGAAGACCAGCGTCGGGCGGCCATCCTGCGGCGGGCCGTTGAAGGCGGCGACGGGAGTCCTGACCGGGAACACAGGCGTGTCCGGCAGGTCGACGAGGGCCTCGACGTTGCCGGTCGCGACCAGCGCCCCCGGACAGGCGCGCCGCGCGCCGCGCGCGGTCTTTCCCCGCAGGCGCTCCGGAGGGCAGACCGGCAGCCCCCGGGTGTGGATGCGGCTGTTGCGGGTGAAGTCGAGCACCAGGCTCTCCAGCGGTGGCGGCGGCCCACCCCTTCTCCCCTTGACGTTCGCGTAGCCGTGCAGAGAGATCGGCGCATACCGCCGCGGCGGCAGCACCGTCGGCCGAACGCCTCCGTTCGCCCGCAGCACCAGGCCGTCGACGCGGATCACGGCCTCGTCCCGACGGCCGCCAACCGCGAGGGCCGCCACCGGAACCACAACGATCGCGGCCAGCAGAGCGCACGCCAGCGCGAATTTCGTGGGCTTTCTGAGGCTCACTCTTGTCTCGTCCCCGTCCGGCACTCCTTCCAGGCTAGACCAGAGACGAAATCGCTTTGGGCACTACGATTTTTCTCTTGGGAGAGGGAGAGCAGTGGGAAAGCGGAGGCTCGCCTCGATAGGGTTGCCGGCCGCATGACCTCGGTCGCCACCGCCACCCTCGAGGAGAGCGTCCCCCTCTACGGGCTGACCCGGGAGCAGCTCGACTTCCGCGAGATGATCCGCACGATGGTCGTCGAGCGCGTCGAGCCGCGCGCCGCCGAGATCGACGCCGAGGGCGAGTTCCCGCAGGACATCCGCGAGCTGTTCGCAGATCACGACATCTTCGGCCTGCCGTTCGCAATCGAGCACGACGGCACCGGGACGGGCGAGCTGATGCTCTGCGTGGCGATCGAGGAGATAGCCAAGGCCTGCGCCTCCTCGGCGCTGATCCTCGCCGTCCAGGACCTCTCCTCGCTGCCGATCAAGCTGGCCGGGTCCGAGGAGCTGAAGGACAGGATGCTGCCGCGCCTGGCCTCCGGCGAGTGGCTGGGCGCCTTCGCGCTCTCGGAGCCCGAGGCCGGCTCCGACGCCTCCGCGATGCGCACCCGCGCCGAGCGCGCCGACGGCGGTTGGGTGTTGAACGGCGCCAAGAACTGGATCACCAACGCCTCCGTCGCCGACGTCTACACCGTGTTCGCTGTAACCGACCGCGACGTCAAGCCCTCGCGCGGGATCAGCGCCTTCGCCGTGCCCGCCGACAGCGAGGGCTTCCGGGTCGACAAGCTCGAGCACAAGATGGGGATGCGCGGCTCCCCCACGGGCCAGCCCGTCTTCGAGGACTGCTTCGTCCCCGACGAGAACCTGATCGGCGAGCTGAACGAGGGCTTCAAGACGGCGATGCGCACGCTCGACCGCTCCCGCCTCGGGATCGCCTCCCAAGCACTCGGCATCGCCCAGGGCGCGACCGACTACGCCGCCGCCTACGCCAAGGAGCGCACCGCCTTCGGCAAGCCGATCAACCAGCTCCAGGGCATCCAGTTCAAGCTCGCCGACATGGAGACGAAGACCGCCGCGGCGCGCGAGCTTCTCTACCGCGCCGCCGCCAAGGTGGAGCGCTCCGAGCCCGACCTCGGCAAGTACTCGGCGATGGCCAAGCTCTTCTGCTCCGACACCGCGATGGAGGTCACCGTCGAGGCGGTCCAGGTGCTGGGCGGCTTCGGCTACGTCAACGAGTACCCGGTCGAGCGGATGATGCGCGACGCGAAGCTGACCCAGATCTACGAAGGAACCAACGAGATCCAGCGCGTCGTCGTCGCCCGCTCCCTGGCCTGAGCCGCCGATGATGAGATCGTCGAGGACCGCCCGGATCTCCTTGGGCCTCCTCGTCCTCACCGCCGCCTCGGTCGGCCTCCCCGCGACCTTCGCGCCGCAGACCTTCTACGACGACTTCCCCTTCTTCGCCGGCTGGGTCGAGCTGCTCCCCCCCTACAACGAGCACCTCGTCACCGACGTCGGCGGCCTCTACCTCGGCTTCACGCTCCTCTTCGCCTGGGCGGCCTGGCGCCCGGAGCCCACCCTCGTCCGCGCCGCCTCCGTCGCCTGGCTGCTCGTCGCCACTATCCACCTCGCCTTCCACGCCACCCACCTCGAGGGCTTCGGCACCGCCGACGCGATCGGCGAGCTCGCCTCGCTCACCGCCCTCTTCGTCCCCCCGCTGCTCGCGATCTGGGCCACCACCCCACCCTGGCCCGAGGCCGAGACGAACGCGGAGGTAAAGGAACCTACTCGCCGATTACCTTGATCACCAGCCGCTTCGGCCGCCGCCCGTCGAACTCGCAGTAGAAGACCTGCTGCCACGGGCCCAGGTCCAGCTTCCCCTCGGTCACCGGCAGGATCGCCTGCTGATGGACGAGCAGGTTCTTCAGGTGCGCGTCCCCGTTGTCCTCCCCGCCCCGGTGGTGCCGGTAATCGCCGCCCTCGGGTAGCAGCTCCTCCGCCACCTCATTCGACGGCGCCTTCCAGCTCGGGGGCGCCACCTTGTCCAGCCACTCCATCACGTCCTCGTGCAGCCCCGGCTCGTCGTCGTTCACCCAGACACCCGCGGTGATGTGCATCGCCGAGACCAGCGCCATCCCCTCCCGCACGCCGACCTCGTCCACCGCCGCCTGCACGTCCTCGGTGATCCGGATCAGCTCCCGCCGCTCGGGCGTCTCGAAGGTCTTGTAGACGGTGTTGGACTTCACGCGGCGTTTCTTCTCCTTCCAGTCCTTCCGATCCACCGCAGCCTAACGCCGAATTTTCGGGACCAAGTTTCAGAGTCGAACAGCTGTGGCGGAAGTCGCTGAGCGTCCGTCGTGCATCGCCACCACGAAGACTCGATCGGACAACTCGTCGTGGCGGTAGAGCAGGATCATCCAAGACCACGGCCCCAACACAAACCGGATGGGCGCCCACCCCCCTCCCAACTCTGGCCCGGCGAAAGGGAAGGCTTCAAGGACTCTCAGCGAGCGCGCGACGCGATTCCAAGTGTCCTCGGGAAGACCGAGAGCGATGATTGCGTCGTCTACGTCCCGCTGGGCTCGCGGGGTGACTATGACCTGTGTCACTCAGGAAGCCAGCTCGTCGAGCGACATGCCTTCGCCGCGTGCGGCTTGAGCGAGTCCCTCCTGAGTCCGTTCCCAGGCACCGGGAATTGCGTCGAGGATCTCAGTGATCCGCGAGGCATCCGGATCAGCATCGTCAATAGCAGTGGACAGGAGCGACCGCGCCAGGGTTCCCTCCTGTACATGAGTGCGCTCGGCGAGCCGAGCAAGCTTGCCTGCGTGGGCCTCGTCGAGAGTGATGTTGACGCGCTTCGCTGATGCAGCCACGGGAGAAAGGCTACACAATTTGGAACGGATCGTGTATCACGCCTCTGGAGCGAGCGGCCATCCTGGGCAGTGTCTGGATGCAACCCCCTATTCCTTTTCGACCACCTTCACCGTGCCGTGCATCGTCGGGTGGATTTCGCAGAAATAGCTGTAGGTCCCGGCCTGCTTGAAGGTTTCGGTTTCGGACTTGATCTTGCCCTGCTCAATAGTGCCGGTGTCGAAGCTGTCGCTGTCGGCCGTCGCGGTATGCGGAGCGGCGTCCTCGTTCTGCCAGATCACCTTGCCGCCTACCTGGATCGTGACCGGGTCGGGGTCATAGGCAAAGTCGACGATCTCCACCTTGGCGGCGCGCACCGCCTCACCGCTGGGGGCCGGAGCGTTGCCATCTGAGGCCGGGGAGGTGGTGGCACTCTCATCATCCGTGGTGGTGTCGGCCTGGTCGTCACCCCCGCAGGCGGCAAAAGAAACTGCCAACAGGACAAGGGCGGGCGCGAGGAGCAGCTTTATTTTCATGGTCTGAGGCTAGACCCTTCCTGTGCGCGAAGCGCCCCCGGCCGTGGCCCTGCCCATTGATGGCTAACGAATCAGGAGCGGCGTGCCGACCGGCATCAGGCGCCAGAGTCGCCTCACATCCTTGTTGCGGACCCGTATGCAGCCGTGCGAGGGTCGGCCCGGAACCAAGGACGGTTCGTTGGTTCCGTGTATGCCGATGATCCCCCCGCCCGGCCAGTCGCTGAGAACCGAATAGTTGCTGGTGCCGAATGCCACGGGCCCGTAGAGACCATCGGGATCGCGCACCCTGAACTTCTCGCGGATCCAGAAGCGACCCGCCGGGGTGGGCGTCGCCGGCTTGCCGATCCCAACAGGGGCTCTCCAGATGCGCCTGCCCCGCTTGTACAGCGTTGCTCGAAGCCTCCGCCGACTCACGACAAGCAGTGTCCTCACGCGGTAATAGGGGCCGAGCGCGGCGCGGCGAACCCAGCCCGTTCGTCCGTTGGGGCGCATCGGGATGCGGATCCTGACCCAGACGTGCGACTTCGAATCCCTCCAGCTGCGCAGCGCAGGATAGACCTCCGGAAACCCGTCCTCGGTGCGATAGCGGGTACTCGCAATCCGCCGCGCGCCTGGTATCGGGAGCCACCGGATCGGCGCCCTCCGCACTGGGTGTGCCCAGCGCGTGATGGTCCACTCGTTGGAGAGGCGAACCGAGCCCCTGGTGTCGCGCGGATCGCCCGCAGTCGCCATTGCCGGTAGCGCGAGCGACACAAGGGCGAGGACGGTGACACCGATAGCGGCCCTCGACGAGGGTCCTCGCCATACCAGCACCGACCGGCATGCGCCGATCACAGCCCACCAGCGCTCAGCCGGTGAACTTTGGTGTCGGCGCCGCCCGCGCACAGCGGCGGAAGCTCCGGATCGCGACATCGCGCCGGCCGTTCCGATCGACCGCCACAACCCGGATTATGTTGCGCCCCGCGCGAAGTCCCCCGACCTTGACCCAGACCGAAAACCGCTTTCTCCTCGTCTGCCTGATCTGCCTCCCCGCGACGAAGACCTTCACCCTGCGCAACCGTCCTCTGCTGCGGATGCGGAAGTTGGCTCGGAAACCGGCATCAACGCAGCGTGCGCGGCGAGATCGGCTCCTCGGGCGCCGGCCGGCGCCCGGGACTCCGAGAATCAGTGCCCTGGGCCTGGCGGCCCTTCGGTTGCGGTTCCCACGACGAGGGCCTTGTCTGAGATCGTTACGGCTGCCATCGACACTGCCGCCACCGGCCTCGCCGCCATCGCTGCCACCGCCGCCAGCGTCTCCATCATCGCCGCCACCATCACCATCGCCACCGCCGCCACCGCCATCGTCGCCGCCATCGCCCGCGCAGTCGGCCCGCGTGATCGTGTCGTTGATCAGCGTGACGGCGCCGGTTCGGGCAAGCAGCCTGCCGTTCACGGTGACGCCGCTATCCAGTGAGATCGATTCCAGCGCCAGGATGTTGCCGGCGAAGACGGAGCTGGTGCCAAGGGTCGCCGACGAGCCGACCTGCCAGAAGACGTTGCAGGGCTGGGCACCGTTTATCAGCGAGACCTGAGAGGACGACGCGGTAATCAGCGTGCTTGCCATTTGAAAGATGAAGACCGCATCCGGGTTACCCTGCGCGTTCAGGGTGAGCGTCCCGGTGATGCCAAAGGTTCCCGCTTCGGAGTCATAGACACCGGGCGTCAGGGCCTGGCCGCCGAGCTCGGTGGCCAAGTTGTTGGCCGGGCCCTGCCCAGCGGCGTCGTTGTACGCGGTGACCAAGTCGCCCTTGGCCTGCCCCGCCAAGGTGTCGGCCTGATGGATCGACCCATTGACCGTTCCATTCGGCGCCCCACCGAAACCGGTCACCGCCGGCGTCGGAGAGGTACCGAGATCTCCATTGACGACGCTGGGCTCGGTGTTCGTGACGCCGGCGCCGGCAAGAACGGCAAAGCTGTCCCCTGCTCCGAGGCCAACCGACGTCGCAGCCTGCGAGCTGCTCGCCAGTACCAGAGCAATGGCGATCGCGAGCGCGAATGCGAATACGGTGGAAACCGACCGATACGCGTGCCTGATCTTCATGGGTACTCCTCACCGGGCAGTCACGCCCTCTAGTTCAGGCCCTGACGAACGCGGCTTTGTGCGAATGAGCCGAATCGCCCCGTTAGCCTCGCCATTAGAGCACCCGCCCGACGAAGAACAATCCCCCAAACACATGAAGCACAGAGATACCCCCCAAAGAAGCTAGCCGGAAGGGGGTATGAACCAGCTATATATCCCAGGTGATCTGTTCCGTCACCAACGCTATCGCCACAGCATGCGCGCGAGTGTGCGCTCCGAGCTTGCCCATAGAGTTTTGAACATGAGACTTGATCGTCTCAGGTGACAGAAACAGGCGCTCGGCCATCTCGGCGCTCTGAAGCCCGGAAGCGACCAACGTCATTACTTCACGCTCACGCTCGGTGAGCGGCAACCGACCGCTGTCCTTCGGGACGATCGGCGCCCACGTCACCTCACGAACAACGGTGGAGCTTCCGTGCTCGCCTGACATTTCGTCGGGTGGGATGAAGACCGATAGATGACGGGCGGGCAAGACGTTGGCTGTCGCACCGAACTCAACCGGCACCGGCCCGCGGCCCGGAATGTACAGCTGGTACCAACCCTCCGCCGCGCCACTGGCAAGGAATGCCTCCCATTGTTTTTCGAGCTTGCTGCGTTCGCTCGGAGGCGTGAAATCGTCAATCGCACGCCAAGGCACATCCTCCCGAGCGATACCCAGCAGATCACAGGCAGCGTCATTCCCTGTCACCCAACGCCGTTGGTCGTCAGCGATCAGCATGGGATTTCGGGATCGCTCAAACGCGACCCGCAAACGTTTTGCCGCCTGCGAGCCAGACTTATCGTCTGCAAAGTCCTGCGCGTTTACCTCGTTGTGCGGCGGCTCGGAAGATGCTATTTACATTACCCCCATACTTTGGATGACTCAACCTGCTCACCATATGTCCATTGGACATAGAAATTCAAGTGCTTAGCGTGGAATGCCGCCAATATTGACTAAATCAGCCGGCTAAGCCAGTGTTCCAGCTGGACTGCTTGAGGGCCTCCTGCGATGCGGGTGGGGCTTCACGCGTTTCCCTCGGCACCAAGCTCCTCCTGATCGCTCGAAGGCGCCCGCCAGTAGACCGACCTCATCAGCTGCGCATGATCCTCCCGCGCAGCACCGGCGGCAGCCTCCAAAGCTTCGACCAGGTACGGCGCCGCCCCATCCTTCTTCAACTTCCCCCGAAACGCCTCGGCGCGAACTGTCTCCGCATGTCGTAGATAGACGAGATATGCGGGTGAATGGGCCGGGCAGGATTCGAACCTGCGACCGACGGATTATGAGTCCGCTGCTCTAACCAGCTGAGCTACCGGCCCCGGCCAGCGAGCCTAGACGATTGGGAGTTGGGTCAGGGGCGGTTCCGCGGAACCGGTCGGCGGTCAGTCGCTCCACCAGCCGGGCTGCATGTCGGCGTCGGCGGCGGCTCCGGTGGCGCTGCCGGCGGGGGCGCCGATGGCGAGGAGGTCGAGGCCGTCGGGGCCGCCCTCGAAGCAGCGGGTGGTGGCGGGTGGGACGCGGACGGCATCCCATTGCTTGAGGTCGACGATCTCGTCGTCGAGCTTGAGGCGGGCGGAGCCGCCGAGGACGACGTAGACCTCCTCCTGCTCCCCGTGGCTGTGGCCGAAGGGGGTGCGGGCGCCGGGCTCGTAGCGCTGGTAGCTGAGGCCGGACTTCTCCAGGTCGAGGGCGCCGGTGGCGTAGTGCATCTCCAGGCCTTGGAGGTCGTGCTTGGGGGCGAGATCTTCGATCTCTTTCAGGTTGACGACGGTGTGCTCGGTCATGGGAGCATCCTCTCAGGTGTCGCGCCCCGGGAGCAAGGCATGTGCCTGCCGGTGGGCGGTGGGGCGGTTCGGCCATATCCTCCCTGGAAGCGTGGCTACGCGAGAGGGCATCTCCCCCGATGCGGCGATGGGGCCGGTGTGCCTGACGGTCGCCGACGCCGCGCGATCGCTGGCCTTCTATCGCGACGCGGTCGGCCTGGCGCCGCTCGGCGAGCGCGATGGGCGTGTCCTGCTCGGGGTCGGCGGTCGGGAGTTGCTGAGCCTGATCGAGGAGCCGGGCGCCCAGCCGAGCCCGACCCACACCGGCCTCTTCCACTTCGCGCTGCTGGTCCTGGAGCGGATAGACCTGGCGCGCTGGCTCGTCCACGCCTCTCAGGAGCGAGTGCGGCTGACCGGTGCCTCAGATCACTACGTCAGCGAGGCCGTCTACCTGAGCGACCCGGACGGGCATGGCATAGAGATCTATTGGGACAGGCCGCGGGAGATCTGGGAAGGGAAGGTCGCCGGTCGGATGACCACCGCGCCGCTCGACACGGGCGACCTGCTGGCGGAGGTCGCCGATCCCACCGCAGAGGCATTTGCCGGACTGCCGGACGGCACCTCGATTGGACACGTGCACCTCAAGGTCGCGAGCCTTTCCGAGACGGTCGCCTTCTACCGTGATGTGCTCGGCTTCGAGCTGATGGCCCACTTCGGCGCCGGCGCCGCCTTTTTCGGCGCCGGCGGCTACCACCATCACATCGGCGCCAACACCTGGCAGAGCGCCGGGGCTCCCCCACCGCCGCCCGGCTCCGCGGCACTGGTCCACGCGACGATCGCCATTCCCGGCCGAGAAGACCTGGACCGGTTGCTGACGGCCCTCGACGACGCCGGGCATGACCTCGAGGACGCCCCTGACGGGCCGGCTGTTCGCGATCCGTCGGGAAACGCCCTGGCGCTCAGCGCACCGGAGCGCTGAGCAGCGGACAGACCCGGTCCTCTCAGGTGTCGCGGCCCGGAAGCAAGGCCCGCAGGGCGTTGAGGATGACGCCGAGGTCGATCCCCTCCTGAAGCAGGGCGCCGGCGACCGGAGGGATGTGGCCGAGGGCGGCGAAGCCCATCGCGACCATGCTGAGGCCCATGCCGGCGAGGACGCTCTGGCGGGCGATTCGCAGGGAGCGGCGACCGATCCGCACCGCGTCGGCGACGCGGTCGACCCGGTCGACGGTCAGCACCGCGTCGGCGGACTCCGAGGCGGCGGTGGCGCCGCGGGCGCCCATCGCGATGCCGACGTCGGCGAGCGCCAGGGCCGGGGCGTCGTTGACGCCGTCGCCGACCATCACCACCGCCCCGTCGCGCCCTGCCTGCTCCTCGCGCACCAGCGTCAGCTTCCCCTCCGGAGTGCACTCGGCGACGTAGTCGGTGATGCCCGCGACGCCGGCGACGCGGGCGGCGACCTCGGGGTCGTCGCCGGTGACCAACCGCACCCGGCCGACGCCGGCGTCCTTCAGCGCCCGCAGCATCGCGGCGCTGTCGGGGCGGAGCTTGTCCTCCATCAGCACGACGCCGGCGAGCCGGCCGTCGACGGCGACGAATATCCGCGCCTCCCCCACTCCGTGCCCGTCCTCCAGTCGGGTCTTCGCCGAGGCGGGCACCTCGACCCGCAGCTCGTCCACCAGCCAGTCGAGGCGGCCGAGGGCGACGTCGTGGCCTTCGACCCTGCCCAGGATCCCCTGGCCGGCGGTTTCCCGAACTCCCTCCGGCAGTACCAGGTGGTGCTCGCGCCTCGCGCCGTCGACCAGGGCCTCGGCCAGCACGTGCGCGGAGGCCTGGTCGAGGGAGGCGGCGAGGCGGACCAGCCCTTCCTCCCGGAGGTCGCCGAAGGTCGTGACCTCGGTGACCTCCGGCCGCCCGGTGGTCAGGGTCCCGGTCTTGTCGAGCAGCACCGTGCGCACGTCGCCGAGCGCCTCGATCGTGCCGCCCCCCTTGACGACGATCCCGCGGCCCGCGGCCCGCGAGACACCGGAGATGAGCGCCACCGGAGCGGCGAGGATCAGCGGACAGGGAGTGGCGACGACGAGGACTGCCAGCGCCCGCACCTCGTCGCCGGAGAGGGCCCAGGCGCCGCCCGCGACCAGCAGCGTGAAGGGGAGGAAGAAGGCGGAGTAGCGGTCCGCCAGCCGCACGAAGGGCGCGCGCGCCTCCTGCGCGGCCCTGACGAGGCGGACGATCCCCGCGTAGGTGCTCTCCTCCGCCGAGCGGGTCGCCTCGACGTCGATCGGCGTGCCGACGTTCAGCGTGCCGCTGCGAACCGTCGTGCCGGAGGAGGCGGCGACCGGCAGCGACTCGCCGGTGACCGTCGACTCGTCGAGGCTGGTGGCGCCGGAGGCGACGACGCCGTCGACCGGCAGCACCTCGCCGCTGCGCACGAGGACCCGGTCCCCGGGGGCCAGAGCGGAGACGTCGACCTCCTCGATCTCGCCGTCGCGATAGCGGCGGGCGCTGCGCGGCGCGCGCTCCAGCAGTGAGCGCAGCTCCCGCTGCGCCCGGCCCTGGGCGTAGTGCTCCAGGGTGTTGCCGCCGGAGAGCATCAGGCCGACGACGGCGCCCGCCAGGTACTCGCCGAGGGCGACCGCCGTGGCCATCGCGAGCAGGGCGATCGCGTCGACGCCGACGCCGCCGCGCAGCAGGGTGCGGGCGACGCCGATCGTCAGCGGGACGAGAACCAGGACGGTGGCCGCGGCCCAGAGGGCGTCTCCCGCCCGCGGCGTGTCGAGCAGGTGCAGCAGCCCGCCCGCGGCGAGCGCCGCGAGGACGAAGATCGCGATCAGCCCGTCGCGCCCGATGGCGGTGAGAATCCGTCGCATCGGGCGGATTCTTGCCTACCGGCCGGGCGCCGCCCGGCGCCTGGGCAGCAAAGGCGTCAGGTGCTGAACAGCTGGGCGAGGGAGCGGCCGACGTCCGGCGGCTCCTCGCTGCCCTCGGCGGCGGCGGCGGCGCCGTCGGCGAGCGCCTTGGCGGCCTCGGAGAGCTGGTGAGCGCGGTTGGGCCGCAGGTCGCCGGTCTGCGCCGCCTCGGCCAGGTCGGACTCCATCAGGCCGGCCAGCTCGACCAGGCGGCGCAGCTGGACCGCGCCGGCGGTGCCCTTCAACGCGTGCGCTTCGGAGCGCAGCGTCTCGAAGTCGGTGGTGCCGGTGTCCAAGCCGGCGGAGATCACGTCGCAGCGGCGGCGCGCCTCCTTGGCGAAGGACTCCAGCAGCTCGGTGTCCTCGCTCGTCTCGCTCATCCCCCTGCCACCTCCTTGACGGCGCGCGTCAGCTCGCCGACGCCGAACGCCCCCTCGATCGCTGTGCGAATGATGCCGTTGCGGTCGATCACGTACAGCCACGGCTCGGTCGGCAGGTTGTAGGCGCGCAGCTGCGGACGCACTCCCTTGCCCGGATCGTTGTCCTTGAAGACCTCCATGTGGATGAACTCCACCCCGTCCCCGTAGCGCTGCTTGACCTGCTCGGCCACGTCGACGACGGGACCGCAGACCCGACTCTGGCAGAACTGCGGGGTCGCGAACAGTAGGACCACCGGCTTGCGGCCGACGACATCGGCGAAATCGGCCTCGTTCTGGGTGTCGGGCGGAACGCGGGTGGTGATCTTCGAGAGGTCGCCGCCGGCGTCGGCGCGGGTCGGCGTGTGGATCACCGGCGCCTTGTCCCCGACGCTCGGCACCTGGTCGAACTGGCCGATCACCGCGCTCGGCAGCAGCGCTCCGGTCAGCTCGTCGTCCTCCTTGACCAGGGCGCCGATCCGCCACTCCCCCTCGGAGGGGAAGTCAACGTTCGCCGCGTAGACGACGTGAGCGGCGTCCGGGTCGTTGGTTGTCGTCACTCCGCGGAAGGCGGGCAGCGTCTCCAGGCTCTCGATCGAGGCCGGGAAGGGCCCGACCGCCGGCTGGTCGAGCGCCTCCTGCTTTGCCCGCGCGACGGCGCCCTTCGGCTGCCGGCCGGGCGGCGTGTCCTCCCCGGCCTCGCCGCGGACCTCCTTGGCCGGGGGAACCTTGGCGAAGTAGAGGGCCAGCTCCACGTCGTTGACCTGGGTGCGGTCGCGGCGGAAGACGCCGAAGGAGTAGCGGTTCTCGCCCTTGTGGAAGACCATCGAGGCGGGTGAGACGACGAAGGTGGAGGGCCGGGCCGCCAGGTCGAGGACCTCGGCGAGGCTGCGGCCCTTGGCGGCCGGGAAGGCGCTCTTCGGCGGCGCGGGCATGCTCGCCTGCGCCTCGGCGGAGCCGGACGTGGAGTCGGAGTCGCCGCCGCAGCCGGCGACGAGCAGGCCGACCGTGAGCAGGTACGCGAGAGCGATGGCGACTCGATGGAGGCGCACACGGCCATGTTATTGAGGACGATCCGCCGGCAGGGTGCCGATCCCGCGCCTGGGGCCTCGTCCGCCCGCCCCCGTGCGAAGGCAGCGGATAGGGTGCCGCCGAAGTCGGAGAACACGAGGAGGGCGAGTTGGCGGATCGAGCGGCACTGGTTACGGGAGGCTCCAGCGGGATCGGGCTGGCGATCGCGCGGGCGCTGGGCGAGGACGGCTACCGGCTGACGGCCTCGGCGCGGCGGCCGGAGAAGCTGGAGGCGGCCGCGGAGGAGCTGCGGGCCGACGGCCTGGAGGTGCAGAGCATCGCCGCGAACATGGCCGACGAGGAGGACGTGGTCGGCGTGGTCGCCAAGCATCGCGAGGCCTACGGGCGGCTCGACGTGCTGGTCAACAACGCCGGGGTCGGGATCGGCCAGCCGATCGGCGATATCCAGACCAAGCATCTCGACATGCAGCTGGGGATCAACCTGCGGGCGCTGGTGATCGGCACCCGCGAGGCGCTGCCGATGCTGCGCGAGGCGGGCGCCGAGCACGGCAAGGCGCTGATCGTCAACACCGCCTCGATCGCCGGCAAGTCCGGCCAGGCGTGGCTGTCGGTCTACGCGGCCACCAAGGGGGCGGTGCTCAACTTCACCCAGTCCACCCACCGCGAGGTCGGCGGCGACGGCGTCCAGTGCACGGCGCTGGCGCCGGGCTTCGTCGACACGCCGATGACCGACTTCGCCAAAAGCCAGGTGGATGCCGAGGCGATGATCCGTCCGGAGGACATGGGCGAGGCCGTGCGCTTCCTGCTGCGCACCTCGCCCAACTGCCACGTTCCGGAGATCGTCTTCACGCGGCCGGGTGAGGGGCTCGACACCCCCTAGGCGCTTCCTGGTCGCCGCCTTCGGCGACCCGGGCCATGTCTTTCCCGCGATCTCGCTGTCGCGGGCGCTTGCGGAGCGCGGCCATGAGGTCGTCGTCGAGACCTGGGAGAAGTGGCGGGAGCCGATCGAGGCGCTGGGGATCGGCTTCACCGCGGCGGAGGAGTACCGGATGTTCTTCCCGCCCGAGCCCGACACCTCCGACGGGCCAAGCGCCGGGGAGGCGGCGGTGGCGCTGCGGCCGTTGCTGGAGGAGATGCGCCCGCACGCGGTGGTCAGCGACGTGCTGACCCTGGCCCCGGCGCTGGCGGCCGAGCGGGCGCGGGTGCCGCTGGCGACGCTGATTCCCCACCTCTTCCAGGTGCACGAGGCCGGGCTGCCCTTCTTCAGCGCCGGCCTGCGCTACTCGCGCACGCGGCTGGGCCGGGGGCTGTGGCGCGCCGCGCTGCCGATGCTGGAGGCGGGGCTGCGCCATGGCCGGCGGGACCTGAACGAGCAGCGGGCGGAGGTCGGGCTGCCGCCGCAGGAGCGGCTGCACGGAGGGGTGAGCGCCGAGCTGGCGCTGGTCGCGACCTTCCCCCAGCTCGAGTATCCGCGGCGCTGGCCGGCCCACGTACACGTGACCGGGCCGATGCCGTTCGAGCTGCCCCACCCCGACATCGAGCTGCCGCCCGGCGAGGGGTCGCTGGTCCTGGTCGCACCGAGCACCTCAAAGGACCCCGGTAACCGGCTGGTGCGAACGACGCTGAAGGCGCTGGCGGATGAGCCGGTGCGGGTCGTCGCGACCACGAACCTGGTGGTTCCGCAGGACCCGATCGAGGTCCCAGACAACGCGATCCTGGTCGACTGGCTCAGCTACAGCCAGGTGATGCCGCGGGCGTCGCTGGTCGTCTGCCACGGCGGGCACGGGACGGTGGCGCGGGCGCTGGCTGAAGGGGTCCCCGTGCTCGCCTCGCCGGTCGCCGGCGACATGGCGGAGACGGGAGTGCGGCTCGATTGGGCGGGCGTCGGCCTCTCCGTTCCCTGGCGATTCTGCCGTCCCGGGCCACTGCGCTGGGCCGCCCGCCGCATCCTCGACGACCCCCGCTTCGCCGCCCGCGCGGCCGACATCGCCGCCTGGAGCCGCGCCCACGACGGCCCGGCGCGCGGGGCGGAGTTGGTAGAAACGCTCGCCCAACGTTCCGCAATCCACATGTGATCAAGCTCCGGGGGTGGGATTCGAACCCACATTGAGCGCCTTAACAGGGCGTTGCCTTACCAGTCGGCCACCCCGGATTAACACGCTGTGCTAATCCGATTTGTCACCTCGGATAGGCACCAGCTCCTTGGACTTTATCGGCAGTTCGGCCAGTCCCGCCTCAACCTCGGCATGGCAGTTGGCGCAGAGCAGCACGCACTTCAACGCCTCCTTTCGTAGTCTGGCGATCGAGCGAGTGATGCCCCGCACCCCCAGTCCGAACGACTTGGTCGAGGGGTCTAAGTGATGGAAGTGAAGAGCGGCGGAGTACTTCGAGTATCCACAGAGCAAGCATTTTCCGCCCGCCTCTGAGACGAGAATCTCCTTCACTTTTCGTCTGCGTCGGGATACCGCCTCAGCCTGGCATTTCGCGCAACGCAAACGCGCCTCCGAGCCAATGGTTACAAAGCGCGTCAGACCATGCTTTCGGCACTCGAGCTGAACCTCGTTCCTTCCGCTTCGCAGCATTGAAGCGCGCACTTGCCGCCTCTTCGCGCCACGAGTGCGCAGGCCGTGCCGTTGCAGCCACTTCCGGGCCGTCGAGTCGCTGACGCCGACCTCTTGAGCGATCTGCTCGATCGTCAATCCGGCTTCGACGAGGGGCTCCAACTCCTCTCGCTTGAGCCCTCCTTTTGGCGAATGCCGAACCGCCCCTCTCGGAGTGAGACCGAACTTCTGCATCCAGTACCGCACGGTTGAGGGATGCTGGCCGACCAGCTCCCCAATCGCCTCCAGCGACAGTCCCCTGGCCAGGCAATCTTCCAGAAACCCCTTATCCATGCGGAAATCATGCCGACCAGGTCGGACGGAAAAGGGAACGCCTGTTCGCCTACCAGGTGGGAGTGAAGGCTTCGAAATCGGCGAAGCCGTGGAGGCGAGACTCGCGCTCCCGCTTTGCTTGGCCTTTGGCCGCGTCCTGCTTCGCGTCTGTGTCCTCGTCGCTCTTGGCCTCGCGGATTTTCGGCGCCTTTGGCCGGGGAGCGCTCAGGTTCTGGACGAGATCGCGATAGAAGTCGGTCGCCTGGCGGCGTGTCTCGGCCACGAAAGATCCTTCCTTGCGCCCGCTCTTGCGCCCCATCTTTCGGGATAGCGCCAGCACGAACGCGCGCGGCTCCCGCTTCGGGTCGTCTGCCAGCAGCAGACATTCCGGATCGTCGCGGCAGTCCCGAAGAAGCTCGGATCTGGTCGCACGGTGCTGACTGAAGCGAACCTCGATCCTCAGATCCTCGGGCGCGTCCTTCAGCTGTCGGAGCAGCCAATTGACCCGCGTCCTCGCGCGCCCCTCCTTCGGGGCATCCAGCTCCACACTGGTCGTCACGCGACCGGTGCGCAGATTGGCCTCGATATCGAGGGGGCCAACCGAGTCGGGAACGCGAATGGCGCGCTCAAGCACCCCCTCATCAGCAAGATGTCTTGCCGATGCCTTGACCCGATCCCCGACAGCCTTTCCTCGCGGGCGCTGGTGCTTCACCTCGACGCCGAGCTCCTGGCTCAGGTGCAAACAGAGGTACTCAACGAACTGCTCCCAGCGCGCCGCAATGGCCTCCGCTTCGAAGTCGCTGGCCCGCAGCGTCTGATTTCGAGCGCTCTCCCGAGTCGATACCCATTCCTCACCCATACCCTCAAAACCACCGGCGCCGGAGCGCTCATCGTCCAGATAGCGGATCAATTCCCCAAGCACCCAGGCTTGGTCGGGGTCGTCGATCCCGCGGAACCGATGCTGGACGATCGCCTCGGTTAACACGCGCCACCACGACAGATGGAAGATCTCGAGGTTGCCGACCTTGCGCCCGTCAACCTCGTAGGGAAGCGAGCCAGGATCACTGCGGATCTGGTTTGAGATCGTCAGCAAACCGTCGAATTCGTGCGCCCTGGCCATGTCCACATACCGGGCTACCTGATCCGGGTCGAGGGAGGCCCTGCCCGTCTTCACTTCGACGAGGCAGCTCCACCGCTTATTGCCTCGTTCGACGACGATTGCGCCATCAGGGATATGAGTCTTGCGATTGCCGTCCTGAAGCCGAATTTCCGTGTACGTATGAATCTTGCCCTTGGGGGCTTTCGTTCCGGCAACGAGCGCGAGCCCAAAGTCGGGCACGGCCTTCATCACAGCCAGAAGCGCGGAGGTTGCCCGTTTTTCCTGCTCCTCCTTGCCACGAATTCCGGTCGCCGGCAAAAGGCGCGCCGACTCCCACTTCTCCCGATCCCCTTGGCCTACGACCTTGGGCATACCCCCCCCTTTCGCTCAGGGAAGCCTAATCACTCCTGGCGAAAGTGGCAGAGTCAGCTTGCGATGCGCTCGGCGTGGGCGATGCGCTCGACGAGGGCGGCGCGCTCGCGGCTCAGCTCGGCGCGCTTGGCGTAGTCGCCGCTCTCGCCGGCGGCGCCGATCAGGGACTCGAGGCGGCGCTGCTCGAGCAGCATGAAGTTGAGCTCCATCGATTCGGCGGAGGCGGGCTCGGCGCGGGCGGTCATCACCAGCTCGGTGACGAGGGCGCTCAGCTCGGGGTCGTCGGAGGGCAGGCCCGCGGTCGGCTCGTCCAGGTGGTCGCGCAGCCAGGCGTGGGCGCGGACTCCGGCGGGCGAGAGGTGCTCCTCCCCCAGCCGCTTCACGTACTCGCGGCCCTCCTCGGGCAGCGCGATGCACATCGCCAGCAGCGCCCGCTCGCGGCGCTCGCGCGAGGTCAACTCCGCCGAGACCGGCGCCGGCCGGGGCGCTTCGCCTCCCTGTCCGCCGGGCTGCGACCGCTGCGCGGGACTCCGCGCCTCGCCCCCGCTCGGCGGCCGGGCCGCCACCACGCGGCCCATCACCATCGCCGGCTCCAGGTCGAGCCGGTCGGCGACCCTGCGCAGCAGGTCGTCGCGCAGCGCGGACTCGCCCAGCCCGGCGAGCATCGGCGCCACCTCCGACAGCGCCCGGTCGCGCTCCGCCGGCGAGGAGGGGTCCGCCCCGCCGAGCACCAGCTCAACCTGGAAGGCGGCCAGCTCGACCGCCTCCTCGAGCAGCCCCCGGAAGCGCTCCGCCCCGCCTTCGGCGGCCAGCATGTCGGCCGGGTCCTCCCCCTCGGGCATCGCCGCCACCAGCAGCCTCATCTTGCGGCCGGTCGCGACCCGCTGCGCGCGCAGCATCGCTTCCTGCCCGGCGGAGTCGGCGTCCAGCGCCAGCACCACCTCCTCGACCATTCCCGACAGCGCCGCCACCTGGTCGTCGGTGATCGCCGTGCCCATCACCCCGACGGCCTCCTCGATCCCCGCCTGGTGCAGGGCGAGCACGTCGGTGTAGCCCTCGACGACGATCGCCCGGCCGGCCTTGGCGATCGCCGCCTTCGCCCGGTCGATCCCGTAGAGCTCGCGGCTCTTGTGGAAGAGGTCGGTCTCCGCCGTGTTCACGTACTTGGCGCCCTGGTCGGAGCGCATCGCCCGGCCGCCGAAGCCGACCACACGGCCGCGACGGTCCCGGATCGGGAAGACGATCCGCTCGCGGAAGCGGTCGTACTCGCCGCCGCTTCGCCCCCGCTGCACCAGCCCCGCGGCGCGCAGCTCGGCGACGCTGAACCCGGCCCGCTGGCCGCGGGTCAGCACCTGGTCCCAGGCGCTCGGGGCGTAGCCGACGCCGAAAGCGCGCAGCACCTCCTCGCCGAGCCCGCGCTCGAGCAGGTACCGGCGCGCCTTCCCGGCCTCCTCCGCCTCCCAGAGGAAGCTGGAGTAGAAGGCGCCGGTCCGCTCCAGCAGCTCAACCAGCCTGGCCCGCTCCCGCCGGCGAGCCTCCGTCCGCGGGTCCTCCTTCTCGCGCTCCAGCTCGACCCCGTAGCGGTCGGCGAGCAGTTCCACCGCGTCGGCGAACCCAACCCCCTCCTTCTCCTCGACGAACTTGATCACGTCGCCGCCCACCCCGCAGCCGAAGCAGTGGTAGAGCTTCTCCTGCGGCTCGACCGAGAAGGACGGGGTGCGCTCCTCGTGGAACGGGCAGAGGCCGACCCAGCGCACGCCCTGCCTGCGCAGGTCGGTGTGGGCGGAGACCACCTCGACCATGTCGGCCGCCTGCTTGACCCGCTCCAGGCTCTCCGCGGAAATCAGCGCCATCAGAACCGCGCCTCTTCGGGTATGGAGAGCTCCGTGAAGCGGGCGATGCAGAAGCGGTCGGTCATCCCCGCCACGTAGTCGGTCACCCGCTGGCACTCGTCGGTGCCCGGCTGGATGTCCGGCACCTCGCCGGGATGCGACATGTAGTGGTCGAAGAGGCCGCGCAGGGTGCGCTGCACCCTCTCCTGCTCGCGCCGCGCCGCCTCCCCCAGGTAGACGCGGTCGAACATGAACTTGCGCAGCCGCAGCATCGCGCCGCCGACCTCCTCGCTCTGCGCGATGTCGCCCTCCTCCGCCGAGCGCGCGACGATGTCGCGCACCAGCGTGTCGATCCGCGCCGAGCCGGTCGGCCCGAGCAGCTCGATCTCCTCCGCCGGCAGGTCGGCGGCGGAGATCACACCGGCGCGCAGCGCGTCGTCGATGTCGTGGTTGATGTAGGCGACACGGTCGACGAGCTTGACGATCCTCCCTTCCAGGGTCGCCGGCTTCTCGGGCCCGGTGTGGTTGAGGATCCCGTCGCGCACCTGCTCGGTCAGGTTCAGACCCTTGCCGTCGCGCTCCAGGCGCTCGACCACCCGCAGCGAGTGGACGTTGTGCTTGAAGCCGCCGCCGCAGCGCTCGCGTACCGCCTCGTCGAGCGCCGCCTCGCCGCTGTGGCCGAAGGGTGGGTGGCCCAGGTCGTGCCCGAGCCCGATCGCCTCGGTCAGGTCCTCGTTGAGGCCCAGCGCCCGCGCCACCGTGCGGGCGATCCCGCAGGCCTCCAGCGTGTGGGTGAGGCGGGTTCGGTAGTGGTCGCCCTCGGGCGAGATGAAGACCTGGGTCTTGTGCTTGAGGCGGCGGAACGCCTTGCTGTGGACGATCCGGTCGCGGTCGCGCTGGAAAGGCGTGCGCAGCGGGCTGTCGGCCTCCTCGACCGCCCGCCTCGCCGGGTAGGAGGGCGTCGCCGACTCCGAGAGGAACTCCGCCTCCCACTCCCTGATCCGGTCCTCGAACGTCGAAGTAGCCGGCACGACCCCGATCATAAGGCGCGAAACTGTGACCCAGGCAACTGGTGCGAGGCCCTCAGTCGTCCGCCTCCCGGCCTTCTTGTTCCAGGCAGGCGGCATGCTGCTCCAACCACTTGGCTGCGAACCCATAGAGGTCGGAGCCGAGTTGCGCGACGGTCCGAGGATGGCGCAGACCCTGCTCTTCGAGCACCGTTGCAGCCGGGACTATCTCGCTCTGCATCCAGCGCTGCATCTCGCCGGCTCGCTTGCCAAGCCGACGGAGGAGTTCAATCTGCTCTTCGAGGGGCAGCGCATCGGCGAAAAAGATCCGCAGAACATTTTCATCGCGAAATTGGGGAGGCCTGAACCGCTTCGAACGCAGCCAAGAGAGAAGAGCCTCTTCCCCTTGATCCGTGAGGGTGTATTCGGAACGGGCGCGCCGCCCGTGAGGATCGTCACGGCGAGTTGCGTAGCCATCTTCCTCTAGCCGCGCAAGCTCAGGGTAGATCTGGGCAAGCGAGATCGGAAAGAACTGGCGCGTCGAGATGTCGGTTGCCTTCTTGATGGCATAGCCGGAGCGTGCGCCTAGGCGCACCATGCCCAGTACGAGGTAGGAAGGTGGCCGAAGCTTCACGCTCGGCTCGCCAGAACCGGTTCCGCGGAACCCATTGCCCTATCCGTTTGCGTCAGATTCGATATGTCCAGCGTGTCATATCACTCACTACAAGGTCTTCCGCGAGCGCATCGCTGGGCTGGACTCAGCGCAGTCGTGACGGCGCTCGTTTTTGCAGGTTCCAACTCGATCTGGGCCCTGGAACAGCCTGTATTCGGAGCATCCGGACCGGAGCTGCTCACCTTCTACGGGGACCTGTCGACTCGCATCGTGATTGGTGGGACGCTCGCCTTGCTTTCTGTGGCGACGTTTGTCGTCTTTGCCAGCGCCTTGCGCGGAATCCTGGTGGAGTTGGAGGGCGACGAGATCCTGGCCAACGTTGCGTTTGGCGGCACCCTCCTCGGCGTTGCCGCCGGAACCGGCGCAGAGACGGTCAACATGGCGGCGGCCCTCAGGGCCGGAGACGGCGAATTGACTGTTCCTCTCGCACAAGCGCTGTTCGACACCTCCTACGTGCTCGGGTTCAACGCTGCGGGCATCGGAATCGGACTTCTCGCATTGGCGACGAGCGTGGTTGCGCTGCGAAGCGGAACGCTGATACCACGCTGGCTGGCCGTGGTGGGCATCTTGCTGGGGATGACCCTGCTCACCCCAATCTCCGTCTACACGCTGCCCCCGGCGTTCATCTTCCTACTGGCGCTCGGCCTGTCGCTACTGCGCGGCTCAGGCATGCAAGTGCCAGACGCCCGGACATCAAGCAGCTGAGCGCAGACGCACATGCGCGTGGTGCTCAAGAGTTTCGCCGACGGCCCGCTCGACCTGGCGCAGCGCCTGCTCGCCGCCCTGCGGCGCCTGCGCCAGCGGCCGGCCGATCGCGTCGACCATGAAGCGGTGCGCTTCCTCGGAGAGCGGGAAGGCGCCGCTCTCGCAGCTCGCGCAGACCACACCCCCCGCGGCGCCGGAGAAGCCGGTCAGGTGCTCGGCTTCGCCGCAGCGCGCGCAGGAGGCCAGCTCCGGGGCGAAGCCGGCGGAGAGCGCCAGCTTGAGGCGAAAGGCGAGCGCCTCGCCCAGCGGAGCGGCGCCGTGGCGGGAGGGGTCGTCGAGCAGGTCGAGATAGCGGCAGAGCAGGTTGTAGGCGGCAGGATTCGGCTCGGCGGAGTCGAGCAGCCGCAGCACGGCGTCGCAGCCGCGGGCGGCAGCTCCCAGCGTCGAGGCGGCGGAGCGCAGCCGCGGGTATCCCTCGACCGTGGAGGCGGAGGTGACGGTGAGCAGCTCGCCGCGACCCTCATGCAGGGTCAGGTCGAGGCGGAAGAAAGGCTCGAGCCGCCCGCCGAAGCGGGAGCGCGGCCGCCGCGATCCCTTCGCGATCGCCCCCAGCCGGCCGCGCGCGGACGTGTAGAGGTGCAGGATGCGGTCGGCCTCGCCGTAGCGAATGCTGCGCAGGACGACGGCCTCTGTCCGCAGGGTGCCGGGCACGGGGGAGCGTCACTTTGACCGCCGCCGCGGACGGCGTCGCAGCCGCTGCTGACAGCCCGGGCAGTAGTACGTGGAGCGGCCGGAGACGACGATTCTCGCGACTGTCCCGTCGCAGCGCGGGCACGGCTCCCCCGCGCGGGTGTGGACGAGGAACTCGTCCTGCATCGTGCCCCGCTCGCCGCGGCCGTCGCGGTAGTCGTCGATCGACGCCCCGCCGCCGTCTATCCCGGCCTCCAGCGCCGCGACGATCCCCTCGTGAAGCGCCTCGCGGTGCTCGGGGCGCATCGAGCCCGCCGGCGAGAGCGGGTGCAGCCGCGCCCGGAAGAGCGCCTCGTCGGCATAGATGTTGCCGACTCCGGCGATGTGCGCCTGGTCGAGCAGGAACGACTTGAGCGGCGCGGTGCGGCCGGTGGCCATCCGCCCCAGGGCCTCGGGCGTGAAGTCCTCGGAGAGGGGCTCGACGCCGAGCTTGGAGAAGCGCTCCCCCAGGCCGGCATCGTCGACGAGGAACGCCTCGCCGAAACGGCGGGGATCCGTGAACCACAGCTCGCGCCCGTCGCCGAGCGCGAAGCGGGCGCGCAGGTGGCGGCGCGAGGTGGAGCGCTCCCCTTCGTAGAGCCGCCTGCCCTCGGAGGGATCGATCATCTCCCCCTCCCCCTCGACCAGGACCAGGTTGCCGGTCATCCGCAGGTGCATGACCAGCGTCCGGCCATCATCCAACCGCAACAGCAAATACTTTCCTCGACGCCCCAACCCATCCACTTCCCGCCCCGTTACTGCGGTCTCCAGCTCAACAGGCGGAACGGGCCGCGACCACCGCTCATCGAGGATCTCCAAGCGATCGATGAGTCGCCCGGTCAGCTCCGGCTCGAGCTGCCGGCAGACCGTCTCGACCTCGGGCAGCTCAGGCACGGACTAAATGTATGGCCCTTCGAACGGCCCCGAAAGGTGAGCCTGCGGGGATCAGTCCACCCTGGCGCGAGGATGCGCCTTGAAGTAGACCTTTTTGAGGTCGGCACCGGACAGGTGCGTGTAAACCTGCGTCGTGGCGATGTCGGCGTGGCCGAGCATCTCCTGCACCACGCGCAGGTCACAGCCGTTCGCCAGCAGGTGGGTGGCGAAGCTGTGGCGCAGGGTGTGGGGGCTCATCCGCCCGGACAGACCGGCCACCTTCGCGTGGCGCTGGACGATCTTGTAGAGGCCCTGGCGCGTCAGCGGCCCGCCGCGGAAGTTGACGAACAGCTTCCGCTCCTCGCGATCGGGCCCGATCAGCTCACGACGCACGCGCTGATACAACTTGACCGCGGCGATCGCCTGCCGCCCGAGCGGTACCAGCCGCTCCTTCGAGCCCTTGCCCCGCGCCCGCAGGAAGCCCTCCTCCAGATCGAGGTCGGAGAGCTCCAGCCCGATCGTCTCCGAGGCCCGCAGCCCGCACCCGTACATCAGCTCCAGCAGGGCGCGGTCGCGCCGGACGGTCGGCGAGTCGCCCCGCGGGGCGGCGAGCAGCCGCTGCACCTCGGCGTAGTTGAGCACCTGAGGCAGCTTCTTGGCGCGCCGCGGGGCGCTCAGCGCAGCGGTCGGGTCGTCGGCGACCAGGTCCTCGCGGCGCAGGTGCTTGTAGAAGGAGCGCAGGCAGGCGGCTTTGCGGTGAATCGTCGCGGCGGAGCAGGGCGGGCGGCCGTTGCCGGTCGCCAGCTCGGCGAGGAAGTCGGAGACGTCGGTGGGCCGTGCGGTGAGGGCGTCGCCGTCGTGCTCGACCAGGAACTCGCCGTACTGGAGGAGATCCGTGCGGTAGGCGCCGAGAGTGTTGCGGGAGAGGCCGCGCTCCAGCTCCAGGTAGGAGAGGAAGTCGAGGACGAGGGCCTCAAAACGGGCGTCGACTCCCGTCTCCTCTTCCGGCCTGACCGCGATCGCCATGACCGCTGGTTCGGCCGCGCGGCGCTCAACCCTTGCGACGCAAGGCAGCGCCCGCGGCGAGCGGGGCCGCGAAGAACAGCGGGTCCTCGGCGATGCCACGACCCATGGTGCGGGCCGGCAAGCCCGTCGCGGCGTAGGCATCGAGGTGGACGGGTTCCTGATGCAGGCGGAAGCGGCCCTCGGTGGCGGTGAGGGCGTCGAGGGGGTCTGCGTAACCTTCGGGGACCGGGACTTCGACTTCCGCGAGCAGGAATTGGAGGACCGTGAGGGTGTGGTGGCTGACCGGGCGGTGGCGGTCGCGGGGATCGGCGGCGCTGAGGCGCGGCGAGATCAGGGTCGGCCGGCCGAGGGCCAGCGCCGCGTGGGCTGTGTCGAGCGCCGCCATGCCGCCGTGTCCGAAGCGGGTGTCGGAGCCGATGATCCCCGGCCCCGGGCCGGCGATCACGGCGTCCCAGCCGAGGCGAGCCGCGGCGGCGTCGAGCGCGCCGGCGACGCTGAGCGCCTCGTGCTCGCCCCCGTAGGCGGGCGCCGCGGCGATGTGGCCGCAGAGCAGGCCCCGCTCGCGCAACTCGGCGACATCGCGGGAGAGCGTGCCCGGCAGCGCGCCGCCGCCGGTCTGCACGTAGCCGACCCTGAACCCCTCAGCCCCCTCCGCGGCCGCCCACGCCGCGGGCGCGAGGTGGCCGTGCAGAGGCAGGACCAGCACCGGAATCGCCGACCCCGTCCGTTCCGGTGTTCCTTTTGCTCTCATAGCGAGCATTTCGCGCACCGGAAGCTCGACCGGCTCGACCGGGTGCTGGATCGAGGTGTAGTTGAGCTTCATCACGTGGTTGTCTCCCGCGCCGCCGCCGCCCAGGCCACGCGTCAGGTTGACGTGGACGACGTCGAAGCCGCCTGAGCCCAGGCCCAGATCGAGCGCCCCGACGTTGACGACCACCTCGTCGCCCTCGCGCATCTCGCCGAGCAGCGCGGTGTCCGCCCAGGCCGGCCGTCGCTCCCCGTCCACCTCGACGGCGAGCGGGTCCTCCGCAACCACGACGCCGCGGCGAAGCTTCAGCGCGCTCAGGAAGCGGCCTCCTCCAGGATCCCCTCGCAGACCGCCAGCATCGCGTCCAGGTTGGCCGCCGGCACGCTCTCCTCCGGAGTGTGGTTGGCGGCGGTGCCGTTCGCGAGCAGCGCGCAATCGAAGCCGGCGGCGATGAATGCGTTGGCGTCGCTGCCGCCACCGGTGGCGACGCGCCGGGGCTCGAACCCAGCGCGAAGCAGGCCTGCCTCCGCCAGCCGCAGTGACGGCGCCGACGGCGCCAGCCGGTAACCGCGGAACATCTCTTCGATGCGCACGTCGACGTCGCAGCCGTGCTCCCCCGCCCCCCAGGCACAAGCCTCCGAGAGCGCGCCCGCAACCTCGGCCGCGCGCGAGGCGTCGAGGCTGCGCGCCTCCGCCTCGATCCCGCAGCGCCCCGGGATCACGTTGGTCGAAGTCCCCCCTTCGATCACCCCCACGTTGGCGGTCGTCTCCGCATCGAGGCGACCCAGCTCCATCCGCGCGATCGCCGCCGCCGCGGCGGCGATCGCGCTGTGGCCGTCCTCGGGCCGGATGCCGGCGTGCGCCTCCGCCCCCTCGAACTCGGCCAGCACGCGCTGGTAGGTCGGCGAGGCGTCGATCACCTCACCGACCGGGCTGGCGTGGTCGAGGACAAAGCCCGCCTCGGAGCGCAGCTGCGAGACGTCGAACTCCTTCGCCCCCAGCAGCGCCCGCTCCTCGCAGACGGTGAGCACCAGCTCGATCCCGACCGAAGGCGGCTCCTCCGCATGGCGGGCGACCAGCTCCAGCAGCACCGCGACCGCCGCCTTGTTGTCGGCGCCGAGGATCGTCTCGCCGCGGCTGCGGTAGACGCCGTCCTCCAGCGCCACCTCGACGCTTCCGTCGTGGGGGACGGTGTCGATATGGCCGGAGAACATCAGCCACTCGCCGGTGCGGCCCGGCAGCCGTGCGAGGAGGTTGCCGGCGGCGGCGCCGGTGGGACCGGCCGCGTCGTCCTCGGTCACCTCAGCGCCCAGCGCCCGCAGCTCCGCTGCGACCGTGTCGGCGACCTCGCGCTCTTCGCCGCTCGGGCTACGAATCTCGCACAGACGAACGAAGCGGTTCCGAAGACGACTGTCGGCTTGAGTCATCGCTCGGTGACTCTAACTCGCCGCCGTCGGCCGGCCGCCCGCCCGCGTAGCGAGCCGCGGCGCCGACGAACTCGCGGAACAACGGCTCGGGCCGGTTGGGGCGGGAGTTGAACTCCGGGTGGAATTGGGAGGCGACGAAGAACGGGTGGTCGGGCAGCTCGACCATCTCGACCAGGCGCTCGTCGGGCGAGGTGCCGCCGCAAACCAGGCCCTCGTCCTCCAGTCGCCGGCGCAGCTGGTTGTTCACCTCGAAACGGTGCCGGTGGCGCTTGTAGATGACCGGCTCGCCGAAGATCTCGCGCGCACGGGTCCCCTCGTGCAGCTTCACCGGATCGGCGCCCAGGCGCATCGTGCCCCCCATCTCGGAGACCTCCTTCTGCTCGGGAAGCAGGTCGACCACCGGGAACGGGGTCTCGGGGTCGAACTCGGCCGAGTTTGCGCCCTCCATGCCGGCGACGGAGCGGGCGAAGTCGACAACGGCGATCTGCATCCCGAGGCAGATACCCAGGTAGGGGATCGAGCGCTCGCGGGCGATCCGCGCCGCCGCCACCTTGCCCTCGATGCCGCGCTCCCCGAAGCCGCCGGGGATCAACACGCCGTCCACGTCGGCGATCCGCTCGGGGTCGAGCTCCTCGGAGTCGACCAGCTCGACATCGACCTCCACGCCCTGGTGGATGCCGCCGTGCTCGAGCGCCTCGATCACAGACTTGTAGGCGTCGGCGAGCTGCACGTACTTGCCGACCAAAGCGATCCGCACCCGGCCCTCGGCGGCGTCGGCGTGGCGCACCATCGCCTCCCACTCGGCCAGGTCGGGCGCCGGCGCGTCCAGCCCGAAGTGGTCGAGGACCAGGTCGTCCACCCCCTCGGCGCGGAAGACGAGCGGCACCTTGTAGATGTTGTCGACGTCGCGGGCCGAGATCACGGCGTCCTCGGGGAGGCTGGCGAAGAGGGCGATCTTGCGACGGATCTCCCGGTCGAGCCCGCCCTCCGACCGGCAGACGAGCGCATGCGGCTGGATGCCGATCCGGCGCAGCTCGTTGACCGAGTGCTGGGTGGGCTTCGTCTTCAGCTCGCCGGCGTGGCCGACGTAGGGGACCAGCGTCAGGTGGACGAACATCGAGCGCTTCGGCCCCAGGTCCGTGTAGAGCTGGCGGATCGACTCCAGGAAGGGCAGCGACTCGATGTCGCCGACCGTGCCGCCGATCTCGGTGATCACGAAGTCGACCGACTGCGACTCGGCGACGATCCGGATGCGGCTCTTGATCTCGTCGGTGATGTGCGGGATCACCTGCACGGTCGCGCCGAGGTAGTCGCCGCGGCGCTCCCGCTTGATCACCGAGTTGTAGACCGCGCCGGCGGTGACGTTGGAGGCCCGCGAGGTGTTCTCGTCGGTGAAGCGCTCGTAGTGGCCGAGGTCGAGGTCGGTCTCGGCGCCGTCCTCGGTGACGAACACCTCGCCGTGCTGGAAGGGGCTCATCGTGCCGGGGTCGACATTGATGTAGGGGTCGAACTTCTGCAGCTGGACCCGGAAGCCGCGGGAGACGAGCAGACGGCCGATCGACGCGGCGGCAATGCCCTTGCCGAGAGCCGAGACCACTCCGCCGGTGACGAAGATGAAGCGGGTGTCTCCTTGCCGCGATCTGGTCATCTGGTTCTGCCGAGCGAGTCTAGCCATCGCAGTGGCGGAAGCCGCTCGATCGCCGCGGAGATCGAGCGAAACTCTCCGTAAATGGTCAGTGCGGCGACCGCGATCAGCGCGAGGAGGCGGGCGTCGCCCCCAAGCGTGGTCAGCAGCCAGACGCCGCCGATCGCCCCGACCAGGTTGGAGCCGGTGTCGCCGAGCATCGCCCGCTCGCGCAGGGTGAAAGCGGTGCCGACGATGACCGGCCCGGCGAAGACGCCGAGCAGCTCAAGGGGAGCGAAGGTCCAAGCCCCAAGACAGAGGCCGGCGCCGAGCAGCGCCAGCCCCTTCTCGGCGCGGCCCGGCCGCAGGTCGAGCAGGTTGAAGAAGTTGGTGGCAAGCAGCAGCAGGGCGATGTCGGCCAGGTAGCGCCACGACTCCAGCCCCCGGCCGGAAACGACGAAGGCGGCGAGCGCGAGCGCGCCGATCGCCTTGATCGCGCCGGTGGAGAGGCGCCCCTCGCGCGCGGCCCGCAGGTGCTCGCGCCAGCCTCGCGGGCCGGCGCCGCTCTCCCCCCTTCCCAGCGCGTCGTCGAGGAAGCCGAGGAAGGCGATCCCGAGGAGGTAGGGCATCCAGCGCCGCAGGTCGGGCGAGAGCAGGTCGAGGTCGGCGCGGTCGTCGAGCACGGCCAGCGGCGCAAGCGCGACCAGCGCCGCGGTGGCGAGCACGGCGCCAAGCGGAAAGGCGACCGCGACGCCGCGAAAGTTCTCTCGGCGAAAGCCGGCGTCGAGCAGGCCGCGCACACCGGCGGGGACGACCAGAGCGCCCACAGCGATGCCGAGCGGGAAGCCGACCCACTCCACCCGGCTCAGCCGCCCGCGCCGCGCCCGGTGGGCTGCTGCCGGGGCGTCCCGCCCTCGCCGCCCTCCCGCTCGACCCGCAGCGGCGGACGCGGCGCCGGGGCGAGGATGTCCGGCAGGAAGCGGTCGGCCGAGCCCTTGGTGCCGAAGCTGCCCTTCGCGCCGAGCAGCGAGAAGACCGTCGCCACCCGCCCGGCGACCAGGTCGAGCGAGTCGGCGCTGGAGATGTCCTGGCTGTCGAAGAACGAGACCGAGGAGATCTCCGTGCTCGTCTCCTCGACCCCGACCGCGACCGTCCTGGTCGCGGTGATCCCGTCGAGCAGGCCGACCTCCAGCCGCGACGTCGCGGTGCGCTCGGCCGCGGTCATCCGCTCCGGCTGGGAGCGGACCACGATCACGCCGTCGAGGCCTTCGAAGCGCCCGCTGGCGCGGGAGAAGAACCGCCCCGCGACCCGGTCGAGCAGGGTCCCGCCGAGCACAACCTGGCGGCCGATGCCGACACCGAGCGCCTGGACGGTCTCCGGGTTGCGGGCGACGTCCGCGAAGCGAGTGTTCGACAGGGCCCCCGCCAACGATTCCAGGTCCGGCGGCTCGCGCACCACCCCCACCGCGACCAGGCCCGCGCCCGTCGGCCGCAGGGTTTCCTCGATCGCAGCGTAGGTCGAGTCGGGGAGCCCGCCGAGCGCCAGCGCTCCGACCCGCTGCCCCTCCAGGCGCCCGTCGACCAGCGCCGGGTAGGCGCGCGCCTCGAACTCACGCGCCGCCCCCAGCCGCCCCGCCAGCTCGTCGGCGCGGTCGCGGGCGTCCTGGAGGTTGCCGGTCAGGCTGCGCTCCAGGCTCGCGCGGGTGTTCCTGACGAGGTCGCCGCCGAACTCGGCGCCGATCAGGATGCCCACCGCGAGGGCTATGAAGACAGCCGCGAGCGAGGCGGCGTGATAGCGCGCGCTGTACCCCATTCGCAGAAGGCTAGCCGGGCTGTGGCGTCGCCACGGCGGCCCTCACAGCCCCAGCCAGATCTTCAGCTTCAGCCAGACCAGGTCGACCAGGTTCTCCAGCGCCGGGGAGGTGAGGATCACGATCACGAGCAGCACCGCCAGCGCCACGCCAAACATCGCCACCGGGCCGAACCCCATGCCGGGTCGGTAGAGGCGGCTCACCCCCTTGGCGTCGACCAGCGTCTCCCCGATCCGCAGCCGGGTGAGGAAGGTTGAGGACATCCCGTCGCGGCTGCGGTCGAGGAACTCGATCAGGTTGAAGTGGGCGCCGACGCTGACGATCAGCGCCGCCCCCTTCTCGAAGGCCATCAGCATCGCCACGTCCTGGCTGGTGCCGGCGGCGGGCACGATCGTGTGCCCGAGCCCCAACTCGGCGAGCCGCTCACGGCCCGGCGCGCTGCCGTCCGGGTAGGCGTGGACGACGAGCTCAGCGCCGGAGCGCAGGGCCGCGTCGCTCGCCGAGTCCATGTCGCCGAGCACGACGTCGGGCTCCAGCCCCGCTTCCAGCAGCGCATCGGCGCCGCCGTCGACGCCGACCAGGATCGGGTGGACGTCACGGATGTAGGCGCGCAGCGCCTTCAGGTCGCCGTGATGGGTGGTGCCGCGGACGACGATCAGCACGTGGCGATCGCGAAAGCGCGTCCGGGTGGGCGGCAGCTCGACCCTGCCGGCCAGCAGGTCTCCCTCCTGGCGCATGTGGCTGAGGGTGTTCTCGGCGAAAGCCTCCAGCGCTTCGCCGATCCGCTCCCGCTGCTCGTCGAGCTGACGGGTCAGCTCCTCCTCGCCGAGCACGTGCCCCGCCGCGAGCTCGATCCCCCGGCGCCTCACCGAACCGCCTTCGATCGTCACCGGGTCGCCGTCCTTGACCAGGTCGAAGAGCTTCGTTCCCGGGGCGTCGATCAGCCGCACGCCCGCCTGCACCAGCAGCAACGGCCCGGCGTTCGGATAGCGCCCGTTGGAGGAATGCGAGGAGTTGACCACGGCGCGAACGCCTGTGGCGACCAGCTCCTCAGCAGCGACCCTGTCGATGTTGACGTGGTCGATGAAGGCGATGTCGCCCGGGCTGAGCCTCTTGACCAGGTGCTTGGTGCGGTGGCCAAGCCTGGCGGTGCCGTGAATCGCACCTCCGACCGGAGCGCCGTTGCGGCGCTGGAGAAGCGCTGGAAGCCGGCGACGACTGGCGGTTGCCACGCTACGAGGTTAGTGCCTGCCCACCGCTTCGCAAAAGGGGCGGGCCCCGTCAGGCGGCGAGCAGCTCCCGCGCATGGCGGCTGACCGCCTCGTCGGAGCGGTCGGCGCCGAGCATGCGGCAGATCTCGGCGACCAGCTCCTCGCCGTCCACCCGCTCGACGCTTGCCGTCGAGGAGCCGCTCTCGACGCTCTTGGCAATTCGGAAATGCCCTTCGGCGAGGGAGGCGACCTGGGGCAGGTGGGTGATGCAGAGAACCTGCCTGCCGCAGGCCAGGGCCCGCAGCCTCTCTCCGACGACGCGCGCGGTGTTGCCGCCGACGCCGGCGTCGATCTCGTCGAAGACGAGCGTCGCCGCTCCGCCGCCGCCGGCGCCGCTCAGCGCCAGCATCACTCGCGAAAGCTCGCCCCCCGAGGCGGCGTCGCGCAGCGGCGCGGGATCGATCCCCGGGTTTGTCGCAATCAGCAGCTCGACGGTCTCGGGCCCCTTCGGGCCGTGGCCCTCGGGGTGCGGCTCCAGCCTCACGCGGAGCGTCGCCCCCGGCATCGCCAATCCCTCCAGCTCCTTCCCGATCTGCTTCTCCAGCCTCTTCGCGGCAGCGGCGCGACCGGCGCTGACCTGCTCCCCCAGCTCGGCCCGGCGGCGCTCGGCGGCCTCCAGCTCCGCCTCGGCCCGGGTGTCGCGCTCCCCGACTCCCTCCAGACGGGCGATCTCCTCCCGACATCGCTCCGCATGCGCGAGCACCGCCTCGACGCTGCCGCCGTGCTTGCGGGTCAGACGATCCAGAGCGTCGAGGCGCTCCTCGATCACGGCAAGGCGGCCGGGATCGGCCTCGACACGCTCCGCGTAGGCACGCAGCTCGGCGGCGGCGTCCACAAGCTCGGCGGCGAGGGCGGAGACCCGGGCGGCGAGCGCATCGAGCTTCTCGTCGACGTCGCCGACGGCTTGCAGCGCGGACTCCGCCTGCGCCAGCGCCAGCGCCGCGCCGCCGCCGTCCTCCTCGGCGCCGGATATGCCGGCGTGGGCCGTCGCCGCCGCTTCCCGCAGACCCTCGGCATGGCGCAGGCGGTCGCGCTCGGCTCCCAGCTCCTCTGCCTCACCGGGGGTGGGAGCGACCTCCTCGATTTCTGAAAGCTCGAAGCGGTGCAGGTCGAGGTCACGCTCCCGCGAGCCGTCGCGCTCTCGCAGCTCGGCCAGCTCCGCCGCCAGCCGCACGCATTCGCGGTGGGCATCGCGGTAGCCGGTCAGAGCCTCGAGGTGCTCGTCGCCTGCAAAGCCGTCGAGCACCTCGGCCTGGGCGGAGGCGAGCGTCAGCTTGCGATGCTCGTGCTGGCCGTAGAAAGCGAGCAGGCGACTCCCGAGCACCCTCAGGTCGGAGGCGGAGGCGGACCTGCCGGCGATGAAGGCGCTGGTCCGCCCGGCGGCCGAGACACGGCGGCCGAGAACGACCTCATCTGCCCCCTCGGGCAGGCGCTCGGTCAGCTCGGCCAGGTCCGGATCGGCGAGCAGGTCCCCGGGCAGGTCGAAGACGCCCTCGACCCACGCCTCGCCGGCGCCGGGACGCACGATCCCCTCTCGGGCCTTGCCGCCCATCAGCAGGTCGAGCGAGTGAGCGAGAACGGTCTTGCCGGCGCCGGTCTCGCCGGTGATGGCGTTCAGCCCGGGCACGAGGCGCAACTCGGCCTTTTCGATCAGTAAGAGATTTTCGATTCTCAGCTCACGGAGCACTCGTGTTATGTAGCACCCAGATCGGCGGGCTGAGGTCGACTGACGAATGCAGATCAAGGACGCAGGGAGCGACGCGTGCTTCTTGCACGCGAGCGACTGAGGACGCAGATATGCGTCGTCAGTCGACCTCAGACGGCGAGATGGCCGAACTTCTCGCGAATTCGGTGGTAGAAGCTCGAGCCCGGCAGCTGGGCCAGGCGCCCGACCCCGTCGCGGAAGCCCACCTCGACCTCGGCGCCGGGCGCCAGCTCGCCGACCAGCTCGCCGTCGACGCCGATGTCGACCGGGTCGCGACCGGCGGCGTTGCCGACCCGCAGCGCGTCGCCGGGGGCCACCACGAGCGCCCGCGCGGTGAGGGTGTGCGGAGCCAGGTAGCTGACCACGTAACCCTCGACCCCCCAGGCGAGGATCGGGCCGTTGTTGGCGAGGTTGTAGCCGGTCGAGCCGGCCGGCGTGGCGGCGACCAGGCCGTCGCAGCGGACGTGTCCCACCTCCTCGCCGGCGATCGCATAGCTCAGCTCCGCGACACGGTCGCGGGGGCGGCGGGTGAAGGTGATGTCGTTGAAGCCGAGACGGCGATCACCGCCCGCCTCGAGCTCGAGGCCGGGCAGCGCGATCGTCTCCAGCTCGCCGTCGAAGGCGCGGTGGATACCGGTCTCCGCTTGGTCGCGCTCGACTGCGGCGAGGAAGCCGACCATGCCGAAGTTGACGCCGAAGACCGGGGTGTCGGTGCCCGCGTAACGACGCAGCGAGTGCAGGATCGAGCCGTCGCCCCCGAGCACCAGGCAAAGATCCGGTCTTTCGGGCAGCTCCCCGACCTCATCCACCCCGCGCGCGGCCCCGTCGTGCTTGCTCAGCTCCGACGCCGTGGCTACCAGTCGCCAACCCGCCTCCTCGGCCACCCGAGCGGCGACCGCCACGGCCTCCGTCGCCGCGGGGGGGTGCGCGTGTGTGATCAACACCGCGGTGCGGCTCTGCGCCGCGCTCAAGGCTCCACCTCGCGAGCCGCTCCCTCGAGGTCGGCGAGCGGCTCGCCGGCCCCGCCGCACCAGACGAACGTCTCCCTGTTGCCCTTCGGCCCCTCCAGGCCCGATGAGGCGAAGCCGCGGGCCGGCAGCCCCAGCTCGCCCGCCGCTTCCGCCACCGCGAGGATCGCCTCGCGGCGGTCGGCGGGGTCGCGGACGACTCCCTTGCGGGCACGACCACGGCCCAGCTCGAACTGCGGCTTGACCATCGCCAGCACTTCCCCGCCGGGCGCAAGGCAGTCGCGCACCGCGGGGAGGATCTTGCGCAGCGAGATGAAGGAGACGTCGATCGTCGCCAGTGCCGGCGCGAAGGGAAGGTCGGCCGGGGTCAGCGCGCGGGCGTTGAAGCGCTCGATCACCGTCACCCGCTCGTCCTCGCGCAGCTTGTAGTCGAGCTGGCCGTAGCCGACGTCGACCGCGGCGACCCGCGCCGCGCCGCGCTGCAGCAGACAATCGGTGAACCCCCCGGTCGAGGCGCCGACGTCGAGGCAGTCGATCCCGGCGACGTCGATCCCGAGCGCGTCGAGCGCGTTCTCGAGCTTGATCCCTCCGCGAGAGACGTGTCGGCGGGCGGTCTGCATGGCCAGGGAAAGGTAGCGCCGCGCCGCTCAGAGCGTGAAACCGCCGCTATTGGGGACATTTGTTCGATTTCCAGGCGATTCTGTGAGGCGAATCACACACCTGCCGCACATACGTTCGTACTCTGCAAGCAGAACAAAAGACTTCCTGGTCGGGTCTGGCGTCGCCCATACGGCGCTGAGTCGCAAGACACAGCGTTCGCGACGCACTTAGGGCCCACCTACCTCCCACTGATCCCACATATATAGAGATACATATCTCTCCTCCCTGTAGTACCCCAGAGCGCCCCGCCCTCTCTCGGCGGGGCGTTTCTTTTCTGGGTTTCTCCGCCGGACATACGGGGTAGGATCGCGGGCGATGACGATTGGAGCATCGATATTCCTGATCGCGGTGGGGGCGATTCTCCGCTACGCGACCAACTTCTCCATTCAGGACGTCGACATGGACACTGTCGGCCTGATCCTGATGATCGCGGGAGCCGCAGGGCTGGTGCTCGGCTTCCTGCAGGAGTCGATCTGGTCCGAGCGGCGCCGCAACGCCGCGGCCGCCGATGAAGAGCGGCGCCAGGCCGCGGCGGAGGAGCAGCGGCGCGAGCCGCCCGCTTACTGAGGCCGAACGACCAGCCCCCTGCTGAGAGCGCCTCCGGCGCGGAGCGTCAGGCGACCGGCTGCGGAGAACGCAGCGTCGCCAGCACGCGCTCGGCGACCGACTCGCCTGTCAGCCCGACCTCCTCGCGCAGCAGCGCCGGCTTACCGTGCGTGACGTAGCGGTCCGGCAGGCCGACGCGCAGGATGCTCGCCCTCTCCCCCGCGCGCCCGGCGAACGCCTCCTCGACGTGCTCGAGGACTGCGGCGCCGAAGCCGCCCGGGAGGACGTTCTCCTCGATCGTCACCACGAGGTCATGCCCGAGAGCCAGGCGCTCGATCAGCTCGGTGTCGAGCGGCTTGGCGAAGCGGCCGTCGGCGACCGTCGGGCTGAGGTCGTGCTCTGCCAGCAGGTCGGCTGCCTCCAGCGCCACCGCCGCCCCGTAGCCGTAGCCGAGCAGCGCTACGCGCTCGCCGCTGCGCAGCAGCTCGCCGCTGCCGACCGGCATCTCCTGCGGCTCAGCCGGCAGCTCGACACCCTCGGCGGCGCCGCGCGGGTAGCGCAGCGCCGCCGGCCCCTGGTGGGCGATCGCGGTGCGCAGCATGTGGACGAGCGTTGCCTCGTCGCGCGGCGCCATCAGCACGATGTTGGGCAGCGGCCGCAGATAGGAGACGTCGAAAGCGCCGTGATGAGTTGGGCCGTCGTCGCCGACCAGCCCGGCGCGATCCATCGCGAAGACGACGTCCAGCTCCTGCAGGCAGATGTCATGGACGATCTGGTCGTAGGCGCGCTGCAGGAAGGTGGAGTAGATCGCCAGCACGGGCTTGGCGCCCTGGAGCGCCAGGCCGGAGGCGAGCAGGGCCGCGTTCTGCTCGGCGATGCCGACGTCGTAGTACTGGTCGGGCACCTCGTCGGCGAGCTTCTGCAGGCCGGTCCCCCCCGCCATCGCCGCGGTGATCCCGATCACCCGCCGGTCGCGACGCGCCTCGGCGACCATCGCGTCGGCGAAGACCTGCGTGTACTGGGGTGGCGAGGCGGGTGGCGGCGGCGCCTCCAGCCGCTCCGGCGCGATCGACTCCGGTGAGTCGGACTCCTTGACCGGCACCGGCTTGGGGGCGGGGGCGCCGTCGACGATCGAGTTCGGCTTCGCCGCGTGCCACTTCTCCATCCCCTCCAGGCCGCCCTCCTCTGCCGGGGCAAAGCCCTTGCCCTTCACGGTGTTGATGTGGACGACGACGGGGCGGTCCGCCTCGAACGCCTCGCCGAGCGCCTCGCGCAGCGCCGCCACGTCGTGGCCGTCGACGATCCCCACGTAGGCCAGGTCCAGCTCCTCGAAGAGCAGGCCGGGCGCCCAGTAGGCCTTGACCGCCGCCTTGATCTCCGGCCCCAATCGCTCGATCCGCCTGCCGAGGCCGAGCGGCAACCTGGTCAGCTTGTCCTCGACCCCCTCGCGGGCGTGGTAGAGGCGCGGGTTGAGCCGCATGTGGTTGAAGTAGCGGGAGAGCGCGCCGACGTTTGGCGAGATCGACATTCCGTTGTCGTTGAGAACGATCACGATCGGCGTCTGCAGGCCGCCCGCGGCGTGTAGCGCCTCGTATGCGACCCCGCCCGTCAGCGCGCCGTCGCCGATCACGGCAGCGACCCGGCCGTCCTCGCCGACGCCCTTGCGCATCGCCTCCTTCAGCCCCACCGCGTAGCCGATCGAGGTCGAGGCGTGGCCGGCGCCCATGATGTCGTGCTCGGACTCGAAGATCGAGCAGAAGGGAGCGAGGCCGCCGTACTTGCGGATCGTCGAAAGCCGTTCGCGCCGCCCAGTGAGGACTTTGTGAGGGTAGGCTTGGTGGCCGACGTCCCAGAGCACCTTGTCGCGCGGAGAGTCCATCAGGCTGTGCAGGGCGACGGCCAGCTCGCAGGTGCCGAGGTTGGCGCCGAAGTGGCCGCCGATCTCGCCGATCGTGTCGATCACGTAGGCGCGCAGCTCCTGAGCGACCTGCCGCAGCTGGGCGTCGTCGAGCCCGTGCAGGTCGGCGGGAGAGTCGATGCCCTCCAGCAGCGGGCTCTCGCCCTCGCGTCTCTTGCCGGTTTCCTCGCTCACTCTTGCCTGGTGAAGATGTAGTCGGCGACCCGCCTCAGGTCGGCCGCGTCGCCGTCCGCCGCCGAGAGGGCCTCCGTGGCCCGCACGTGGGACTCGGCGGCCAGGTCACGTGCCCGCTCGAGCCCGTAGAGGCTGACGTAGGTGAGTTTTCCATGTCGCTCGTCGCTTCCACGAGGCTTGCCGAGCTGCTCGTCGCTGCCGGTCACGTCGAGGATGTCGTCGACGATCTGGAAGAGTACGCCCAGCTCGCTGGCGAATTTGCGGTAGGGGATTGTCTCAGGTTCCCCAAGTCCCTCCAGGGTCAATACGAGCCCGACGCTCGCCTCGATCAGCCGTCCCGTCTTCAACCCGTGCAGTTCCCGCAGCCCCTCTCCGTCGACGTCCTCCTGGGTGATGTCGACGTACTGCCCGCCGACCATGCCGTCGACCCCGGTCGCCGCGGTCAGCTCGCGCAGCGCGGCCAGGACGCGGGCCGGCTTACCGGGCTGCTCGCAGAAGAGGCGAACCGCCTCTGCGAAAAGGCCGTCGCCGGAGAGGATCGCGACCCCCTCTCCGTAGCGAACGTGGGCGGTCGGCCGGCCGCGACGCAGCTCGTCGTCGTCCATCGCGGGCAGGTCGTCGTGGATCAGCGAGTAGGTGTGGATCAGCTCCACCGCAGCGGCGGCGGGCAGGACGCTCGCCGGATCGACACCGACGGCGCGCGCGGTGGCCAGCGCCAGCACCGGTCGGATCCGCTTGCCGCCGGCGAGCAGCGAGTAGCGCATCGCCTGCTCGAGGCCGGCGGTCGACGGGCCGGGCGAGAAGCTCAGGCGCGCGAGCTCGGCATCGACCAGCGCCCGCAGATCGTCGGGATAGCCGTCACTCATCCGAACCGGACTCGGCGACCGCACGGGTCGCCTCCTCCACCGCCTCGCCCGCCAGCTCGGCTGCTTCGCGGGCCAGCTCGGCGGCGCGCTCGTCGCCCGCTTCGAGGGACTCCAGCTCCCGCGCGATCGCCTCCAGTCGCTCGCTCACCTCGCCGAGGCGGCTCACCGGACCCCCTCCCCGTCCTTCTCCCGCTCGCGGGCCGCGGCGCCCAGCACGCCGTTGACGAAGCCGGGCGCGTCGGCCCCGCAGTATTCCTTGGCAAGCTCGACCGCTTCGTCGATCGCGACCTCGGTGGGGATGTCGTCGCGGTGCCCGATCTCGTAGAGGGCGACGCGCATCACGTTGCGGTCGAGCGGCGCGATCCGCTCCAGCTCCCAGCCGTGCGCGTGACGGGAGATCTCCACATCCAGCTCGTCTCGGTGGGCCTCGACCCCCTCGGCCAGCTCTCGCGTGAACGGCTTGGCGCCGTCGACCAGCTCATCGAGCGGGCGGGCGGTCACGTCCCGCTGGTAGCAGGCGAAGACTGCATCGCGGCGCTGGTTGGAGCGGCGCATAGGAGGCCATTCTCCCCACTTCGCCACCGCCGCGCCGGAAGGCGGGTCAGGAGGCGCGCGACACGTACTCGCCGCTGCGGGTGTCGACCCGGATCCGCTCGCCCTCCTCGATGAACAGCGGCACCTGGATCGTCACCCCGGACTCCAGCGTCGCCGGCTTGGTGCCGCCGCCGGAGGCGGTGTCCCCCTTCACGCCGGGCTGCGTCTCGGTGATCTTCATGTCGATCGCGCTCGCCACCTGCACGTCGGATGGCCGCTCGTCGACGAAGAGCACCTCGACCTCGTCGTTGGGCAGCACCCAGCGCATCGCGTCGCCGACCACATCGCCGGGGATTTCCACCTGCTCGTAGTCGCGGCTGTCCATGAAGACCGCCGCCTCGCCTGAGTCGTAGAGGTACTGCATCTTGCGCGACTCGGTGTGGACGGGGCGGAACTTCTCCCCGGCGCGGAAGGTCTTGTCCTGCACGGAGCCGTCCTCGATCTTGCGCAGCTTGGTGCGCACGAAGGCGCCACCCTTGCCCGGCTTGACGTGCTGGAACTCGATGATCTTGAACACCGACCCGTCGATCTCGACGTGGGTCCCGTTCTTGAATTGGTTGGTGCTTATCAAGGGGGCGCAAGGCTAGCGGCCTGCGGCATACTGCGCCGATGAGCGAAACGCCCGCGCTGCTGGACGAGCTGCTGCGCGCCGCTGCGCCTTCCGGGCACGAAGCGCCCGCCGCGGCAGCCTGGCGCGAAGCAGCCTCCTTCGCCGAGCTGGACACCGACGGCCTGGGCTCCTCGGTCGCGCGGATCGGCGAGGGCTCGCCGCTGCTCGCCGTCGTCGGCCATATCGACGAGATCGGGCTCGCCGTCACCCACATCGACGAGAAGGGCCTCCTTCACTTCCTCACGATCGGCGGCTGGGACCCGCAGATCCTCGCCGGCCAGCGGGTTGTCGTCGCCGGGCGGGACGGGCCGGTCCCCGGCGTCGTCGGCCGCAAGCCGATCCACCTGCTCGACGCCGAACAGCGCAAGAAGGTGGTCGAGATACGCGGCATGCACATCGACATCGGCGCGGCGGACCGCGAGCAGGCCGAAGCGCTGGTCCGGGTCGGCGACCCGGCCGTGATCGCCGCCGAGCCGCAGGCCCTCGCCGGCGGAAGGCTTGTCTCGCGGGCGATGGACAACCGGCTCGGCGCCTACGTGGCGCTGGAGGCGCTGCGCCGCGCCGAGCACGGCTCGGTCTCCGGCAGCCTCGCCGCGGTCGCCGCCGTGCAGGAGGAGATCGGGCTCAACGGAGCGCGGACCTCGGCCTTCTCGCTCGAGCCCGACCTGGCCGTCGTCATCGACGTCACCCACGCGACCGACGTGCCCGGGGTCGAGGAGAAGGAGCACGGCAGCCACCCGCTCGGCTCCGGCCCGGTGATCGGCCGCGGCTCGACCCTCTCGCCCAAGGTGTTCGAGCTGCTGGTCGAGATCGCCGAAGAAGCCGGAATCGAGCACACGATCGAGGTCAGCGGCCGCGGCACCCACACAGACGCGGACGCGATCCAGATCTCCCGCTCGGGCATTCCGACCGGGCTCGTCTCGATCCCGCTGCGATACATGCACTCGCCGGTGGAGATGGTCGACCTCGCCGACGTGGAGGCCTGCGTGGAGCTGCTGGTCGCCTTCGCCGAGAGGCTGGACGCGAGCGTCGACCTCAGCCGCTGAGCCAGGTCAGGCGCCGACGCAGACCCGGTCCCGTCCCAGGTCCTTCGCCTCGTAGAGCGCCGAGTCGGCGCGAGCCACCAGGTCGTCGGTGCTCACTGGCCCGCGATTCGATACCGCGACGCCGATGCTGATCGTCACGTCGACGCCGGCGGGGCGCCGGTCGCGAACGGTGCGGCGCAGCCGCTCGGCGATCTCCACCGCGGCCTCCCTGTCGGCGCTGGGAAGGATCACCAGGATCTCCTCGCCGCCGACCCGGTAGATCGTGTCCGAGGCGCGCAGCTCAGCCCGCATCACGTAGGCGATGTCCTGCAGGACCGCGTCGCCCGCCGCGTGGCCGCGTGAGTCGTTGACCTCCTTGAAGTTGTCGAGGTCGCAGAGCAGCAGCGAGTACGAAGCGCCGGCGCCCGCCTCGGGATCGGAGGGCTGCCCGTCCAGCTCGCCGAGCCGCTGCTCCAGCGCGTTGCGGTTGAACAGGCCGGTCAGCGGGTCGAGTGTCGAGCGGCGCCGGTGGGCGCGATCGGACTCGACCAGCGCCCCGGAGAGGATTACGGTGCTGAGCACCAGCGCGACCGAGGCGATGATCGTCTGGCTGTTCTCGGAGGCTTCGGTGGGATCGAAGGCGACCGTCGCAACCAGCAGCAGCGCCAGGATGTACGCCGTGCCGAGCGCCATCCCGCGCGTGTCGAAGCGGGTGCCCAGGGTGACCGCGGGCAGCGCCATCCACATCAGCGCCGGGCTGGTTGGGCCGCCGGTGACGACCACCGCGTCGGCCAGCAGCAATGGAGTGATCGCCCAGGCCGTGACGACCCAGATCGCAGGGTGCGCGCTGCGGTGCATGAAGCGATCGACGACGGCGAAGCCCGCGAAGGCGACGCCCAGCGGGACCATCCACCACCAGCCCTGCTCGGAGCTGGCCGCGACCAGCGCCACGGCGAGGATCGCGAAGCAGCCGGTGCGATAGGGCCGCAGGCGGCGCTGCATGTCGAGCAGGCGCTCGCGCCGGGCGTCTCGCAGGACGGTTTCCATTGCCATCTCCACGCGGGCCGTATCGGCGCGCGAGTGCCCCCGCTTAGCACTGCACACACACCTTCAGCGGCTATTCGACCGTCTGAAGCTCCTTCGACAGCCCGCTCAGGTTGCGGTGCCCACCCTCCTCGACCACGACCAGGTCCTCGATCCGCACCCCCAGGTCTCCGGGCAGATACACCCCGGGCTCGATCGTCACCACCTCGCCCGCGGCCAGCGTCTCCTCCGAGCGTGCCGAGAGATGCGGCGCCTCGTGCACCTCGAGGCCGACGCCGTGGCCGAGCCCGTGGCCGAACCGCTCCCCATGCCCGCCGGCGACGATCACTTCGCGGCCGGCGGCGTCGACCGCCTTGGCCTCGGCGCCGGCGGCAACCGCCTCGAGCGCCGCGGCCTGGGCGCTTTGCACCAGCTCGTATACCTCTCGCGCGGCATCCCCCGGATCGCCGACCGCGAAGGTGCGCGTGCAGTCGGAGCAGTAGCCGTCGAGCTTCGCGCCCATGTCGAAGACGACCAGCTCCCCCCTGCCGATCGGCCGCTCGCCGGGCTCGGCGTGCGGCTGAGCTCCGTCGGGGCCGGCGGCGACGATCGCCGGGAACGACGGCTCCCCGCCCAGCTCCCGGATCCGCGCCTCGGCCGCTTGGGCGACGTCGCGCTCCGAGCGAGCGCCCAAGCCACGCTCCAGCGTCCAGCGGTAGGCCTCGTCGGCGAGCTGCGCCGCGGCCGCGATCGCCTCCAGCTCCCCCGCGTCCTTGACCCGCCGCAACTCCTCGACCATGCCGCCGGCCGCAACCAGCTCGACATCGTCGTCAAGCGCCTCGCCGAGCTTCTCCCTGGAGCGCACGGTGATCCGGTCGTCCTCGAATCCGACCCTTCCCACCAGGCGCTCCGCCAGGCCCGGCAGCCAGCGGTCGGTGACCGTCACGACCTCCCAGCCCTCCACCTCGGCGGCAGCGCGCTCCGTGTAGCGGAAGTCGGTGATCAGCAGACGGGTGTCCGGCCCGCAGATGCAGGCGCCGTTGGTGCCGGTGAATCCGGTCAGGTAGCGGACGTTGAGCAGCTCGGTGGCCAGAAACAGGTCCAGCTCGCGCTCGCCGAGGGCCTTCGCCAGGCGATCGCCACGAGCGCCCATCAGCGTGCCGAGGTTCCCAGCTCGGCGGCGATCCTCTCCAGCGCGTCGCGATAGCCGTCCGGCCCCTTGCCGGAGACCTTGTCGAGTACCAGCCCATCGAAGACCGACATGCGCCGCCAGTCATCGCGCGCCTCGACGTCGGAGAGATGGACCTCGACCGCGGGCAGGCCGGCGACAGCAAGCGCGTCGGCGATTGCCCAGCTGTAGTGGGTCCAGGCCCCGGCGTTGATCAGCGCCGCATCGGCCAGCTCCGGCAGCCGGTGCAGGTACTCGACGAACTCTCCTTCGTGGTTGCTCTGGAAGAAGCGGGTCTCGAGGCCCAGGTCCGCGGCCCAGCGCCTGACCTTGTACTCCAGCTGGGCGAGGCTGAGGCCCCCGTAGGTCTCGGGGTCGCGCCGGTCGAGCACGTCGAAGTTGACGCCGTGCAGGACCTCGACCCTGTTCCGGGAGGCGTTCATCCACGCAACTCTTCCACGGCCGCCCTGATCTCGTCGACGGCGACGGCCTGGCCGGGGCGGGGACGACCCGGCTCGGCGAGCAGGACGAATCCGACGCCGGCGGCGGTGCGCTTCTTGTCGCGGTGGACGGCGGCGAGGACGTCGTCGACCGCGATTTCCGAGTCGAGCCGCACCGGGAGCTCATGCCGAAGGAGGATTTCCTCAACCTCGGCGGCCAGCCGCGTCGCCTCGGAGAGCCGCAGCGCGGCCAGCAGCCCGAGGCCGACCGCCTCGCCGTGGCGATAGCGGCGGTAGTCGCTCGCCGCCTCGATCGCGTGCCCGGTCGTGTGGCCCAGGTTGAGGACCTGGCGCCGGCCGCCGTCGCGCTCGTCCTCAGCGACAACCTCGCACTTGTAGCGGGCGCACTCGAAGACGATGTCCTCGACGTCGTCGGGCTCGAAGCTCTCGGCCGCGCGCACTCGCTCCCAGAGATCGCCGCCGGCCAGCAGGCCGGTCTTCAGCGCTTCGACGAAACCGGCGGCGGCTTCCTCGCGGGAGAGGGAGCCAAGCGTGCCTGTGTCGGCTATCACCGCGGCCGGCAGGTGGTAGGCGCCGGCGTAGTTCTTGGCCTCCGGCAGGTCGACGCCGGTCTTGCCGCCGTAGGCGGCATCGACCTGGGCGACGAGGGTGGTCGGCACCTGCACCACCGGCACGCCGCGCTGGTACGTGTGAGCGCAGAATCCGGCGAGGTCGCCGACGACGCCACCGCCCAGCGCGACGACGTGGTCCTCGCGGGTCATCCCGGCCCGGGCCAGCTCGCGCAGCACCAGCTCGGCGCTCGCCATCGTCTTGGCGCCCTCGCCAGGATCCACCTCCACGCGGGCCTCCAGCGGCTCAACGCCGACGGCATAGAGCGCCCCGACCGCACTGTCGGTGACGCAGAAGCGGCGGCCCTCCAGCGGCCACCAGTCGGTGGCGAGCAGGCCGGGACCGACGAAGACCGGGTACTCGCCGGAGGCGCTCGTCGCCCACAGCAGCCGGGTGCGCGGCGGCAGGTCGGGAAGCGCCCGCAGGGAAGGGAGCGCCCGCGCCACCGTCTCCTCGTCGCCCTGCATCACGATGGCGTCGGCCAACGACTCATACAACGGCGTGCGCTCCTCCAGCAGCCGGCCAAAGGCCTCGCGGTCCTGTGCCAGCGGACGATCGCCGTCGCCGGAGACCCTTCGCCACGCCTCCTCGGCGCCCACCCGCAGCCAGACGACCGTGTGGCGGCCGAGCTCGGCGCGGACGCCCTCGGAGAGGATCGCGCCGCCGCCCAGGGCGATCGCGCCGCCGTCGGCTTCCCGCAGCAGCCCGCTTGCCAACTCCTCCTCGCGACGGCGGAACTCCGGCTCGCCCCGCTCGGCGAAGAACTCGAGGATCGGCATCCCCAACTCCTGCTCGAGCAGCTCGTCGGCATCGGCCGTCTGCATCCCGGCCTCGCGCGCGGCGGCGAGCGCCGCGCTCTTCCCCGCGCCCATGAAGCCGATGAAGACCAGGGCGGGTCGGCTCACGGGGTCAGCCCCGCCAATCGATCCGCTTCTTGTAGGCGTCGACCGCGGCGAGCGCGTCGTCGATGTGGTCGCCGCCGAACTTCTCCCGGTAGCAGCGGGCGAGCGCCAGGCAGACCATCGCCTCGGCGACCACCGCGGCAGCCGGCACCACGGTCGAGTCGGTGCGCTCGCGCAGCGCCTCGGCCGGCTCCTTGGTCTCGGTGTCGACCGAGCGAAGCGGCTTGGTCAGGGTGGAGATCGGCTTGATCGCCGCCCTCACGCAGAGTGGTTGCCCGTTGGTCATGCCGCCCTCGAGGCCGCCGGCGTGGTTGGTCTCCCGGTGGTAGCCGCGCTCCTGCGACCAGAAGATCTCGTCGTGCGCCTCGGAGCCGGGCCGACCGGCGACCTCCCAGGCTTCGCCGATCGCAACTCCCTTGACCGACTGGATCGAGGCGACCGCCTGGGCGAGCCGCCCGTCCAGCCTCTCTTCCCAGGAGACGTGCGACCCTAGCCCCGGGACGAGACCGAATGCGCGCACCTCGAAGCTGCCGCCGAGGCTCTCGTTCGCCTTTCGCAGCCGGTCGATCTCCTCGACCATCGCGGCGCTCGCCTCCGGGTCGAGACAGCGGACGGGATCCTCGTCGACGCCCGCGAAGTCCTGTGGCGCGAGCCCTTCGCGCTCGGGCGCCTTGACCGAGCCCATCTGCAGCACGTGGCTGTGCACCTCGACGCCGAGCGCGGCGAGGAAGCCGCGGGCGACCGTGCCGGCCGCGACCCTGGCCGCGGTCTCGCGAGCGCTGGCCCGCTCCAGCACGTTGCGCACGTCTCGGTGCCCGTACTTCTGCGCCCCGACCAGGTCGGCGTGGCCGGGCCGCGGCAGGTGGACCTCCTCCGGCTCGAATCCCTCGACCGGCCAGGGGTTCATCCGTTCCTCCCAGTTGGCGTAGTCGCGGTTGGCGACGAGCAGCGCGATCGGCCCGCCGAGGGTGCGACCATGGCGAACACCGGCACGGACCTCGACCGTGTCGGACTCGATCTTCATCCGCCCGCCCCGCCCGTGGCCGAGCTGGCGCCGCGCCATGTCGCGATCGAGCGCGTCGCGGTCCAGCTCCAGGCCTGCGGGCATCCCCTCGACGATCGCGACCAGCCCGGGCCCGTGCGACTCGCCTGCGGTCACGAATTTGAAGCGTGCGCTCACAGAGGCAAGGCTATAGGCGGAACCGTTGTCGAGTTTTACCCGGCCAGAGCGTGCAAAAAGTCCACAGCGGCGCTCAACTCCGGGCGGCGGGGCGCATGGCGTCGAGTGGAGCCTCGATCCCGGTCCAGATCTCAAACGAAGCCGCGCCCTGGCGGACGAGGACCTCGATCCCGTCTACGACGGCAGCCCCCCCGGCCTCGGCGGCTTGCAACAAGCGGGTGGGGCCCTCGCCGTAGACGAGGTCGACGACCACCTGGCCGCTGGAGAAGCCCGAGGCCTCGAGTGGCAGCGCCTCGAAGGGGTCCTCGTCGCCGAGGCCGACCGCGGTCGAGTTGACGATCAGCTCGTAGTCGGCCTGGCTGGGGATCGCGACCGGCGCGCCGCCCAGCTCGGCGCAGAGGTTCTCCGAGCGCAATGCAGTGCGGTTCCAGACCTCGACCTCTGCGCCCTCGCGGGCCAGCGCCCAGACCACCGCGCGCGCTGCTCCGCCGGCGCCGAGGACCAGCGCCCGGCTGCCCTCGGGCGAAGCCGGGAGGGCCCCGAGCAGGCCTTCGGCATCCGTGTTGTCGGCGCGAATCGCGCCCCCGACGAAACTGAGCGTGTTGGCGGCGCCGATCTCCCGCGCCACCTCCGACAGCTCGTCGGCGGTGGCCAGCGCGGCGCCCTTGTGGGGAACGGTGACGTTGGCTCCGGCGAAGCCTTCGCCCGGCATCTTCCGCACTCGCTCCTCGAAGTGGTCCGGCCCGACCTCGATCGCCTCGTAGCTCCACTCGCCGTCCAGGCCGAGCGCCGCGAAGGCGGCGTTTTGCATCGCCGGCGAGCGCGAGTGGGAGACGGGGTGGCCGAGGACGGCGAGGCGCTTCATCAACACGAGTCCGGCGACTCGCCGCCGGCGGCCTCGCGAGCCTCGTTGTAGCGGGCGACGTCCTCCTGGAACTCGGTGTCGGTGGCGGAGAAGGCGTGCTCGCCGCAGGTTCCCGGCTCCACCACGTAGTAGAGATAGTCGACCTGCGCCGGGCGGGCGGCGGCCTCGATCGAGGCCAGCCCGGGGCTGTTGATCGGGCCCGGGGGCAGGCCGGCGTGGACGCGGGTGTTGTACGGGGATTCGGTCGCAAGCTCCGACTCGGTCAAGGGCTCGGTGTAGTTGCCGACGGCGAACCGGACCGTGGCGTCGATGCCGAGCGGGATCCCTTCCCGCAGGCGGTTGTAGATCACCGCCGCGATCAGCCGCCGCTCGGCCGGTACGGCCGCCTCGTCCTCGATCATCGAGGCGATCGTCAGCACGTCATAGGCGGTCAGGTTCTTGGAGCGCGCGTAGCCCATGTCGACGTCGGCGATCCGGCCCTCGAAGGTCTCCAGCTGGCGCTGCACGAGATCGGCGACCGGGGCGCGCGCGACCAGCTCGTAGGTGTCGGGGAAGAGGAAGCCCTCGAGGTCCTCCGCCCCCTCGGCGCCGTAGCGAGCCGGGTTCAGCGACGGGGAGCGGATGCTCGCCGCCTCGTAGTCGCCGCGGAGCCCGGCCTCGCGCGCGAGCGGTGCGACCTGGGCGCGGCTGAGCCCCTCCGGAATCGTCAGGGCAATCGTCTTCAACTCGGCAGGCGGGGGCGGGGGATCGTCCCGCAGCTGCTGCGCCACCGCCCAACCGGCGCCCGCCAGGACCGCCAGCGCGACGACCGCGGGAGCCACCAGCCGGCGGCGGCGATGGGCCGGATCGCCGCTAACCGCCATCGTCCGCCTCCCCGGCCGGATTCGCGGCGAGATAGCTCTCCAGCAGGTGCGCGGCGGCCAGGGAGTCCTCCGGCGCGGCGGCGCCGGCGCGGCGGCTGGCCTGCGCCATCTTCGTCGTCAGGCGCTCGTCGTAGGTCTCCACCGGGACGTCGAGGATCGCCTCCAGCTCCTCGCAGAAGAAGCGGGTGACCGAGGCCTGCTCGCCCTCCTGTCCGTCCAGCCCCACCGGCAGGCCGACCACGACCCGCTCCACGCCGTGCTCGGCGACGATGTCGCCCACGGAGCGTGGCTCGGGCGGCTCGATCACCGGCAGGGGGCGGGCGAGGGTGCCGCTCGCGTCCGAGATCGCGCAGCCGATCCGGGCGGTGCCGTAGTCGAGGGCGAGCACGCGCACGCTCAGCCGAGCCCGCGCTCGATCGCATCGCGACCGACGCCGAGCGCCTCCTCGAGCTTGGCCTCGTCGCGGCCACCCGCCTGAGCCATGTCGTCGCGGCCACCGCCTCCGCCGCCGACGATCGCCGCGGCCCCGCGGACCACCTCGGCCGCCGAGAGCCCGCGCTCGACCGCCGCCGGGGAGAAGAGGGCGACGAGCCCGACCTTGCCCTCGTCGCCGCCGCCGACCAGCACGGCCGTCTCGCCCAGCGAGGAGCGAACCCGGTTGGCGAGGTCGAGCAGCTGCTTCTGGTCGGCGGTGGGGCCGCGGCCGACGACGAGGTGCACGCCGCCCAGCTCCTCCGCCTCGCCGACCAGCCGCTCCGCCTCCTCACCGAGGCGACGGCCCGCCGCCTCGCGCTCGCCCTTGCCGGCCTCCTCCAGTCGCTCAGCCGCGCGGCGGGCGCCGGCAAGCGGGTCCTGGGGGCTGCCGAGCAGCTCGCCCGCCTCCCGCAGCTCCGTCTCGCGTGCCCGGAACCAATCGATCGCCGCTGGCCCGGTCAGCGCCTCGACGCGGCGCACGTTGGCCGCGCTGGACCCTTCGGAGGCGATCTTGAAGATGCCCACTTCCGCCGTGTTGGCGACGTGGGTCCCCCCGCACAGCTCGCGCGAGACCCCTGCGATCTCGACCACCCGCACCCACTCCCCGTACTTCTCGCCGAACAGCGCCATCGCGCCGAGCCGCTCCGCCTCCTCGCGCTCCATCTCCAGCCAGCGCACCGGGCGGCTCGCCTTCACCCACTCGTTGACCCTGTTCTCGATCGCGGCCACGTCCTCGGCGCTCAGCGGCTGGCCGTGGGTGAAGTCGAAGCGCAGCTTGTCGGGGCGCACGGCGGAGCCGGCCTGGCGCACGTGGTCGCCGAGCCGCTCGCGCAGCGCCGCGTGCATGAGGTGGGTCGCGGTGTGGTTTCGCATCGTCGCGTGGCGCGTCTCGCGGTCGACTTCAGCTTCAACAGGGGTGCCTTGCTCCAGCCTGGCTCCGTCGAGCGCCACCTCCAGCGCCTGGTCCTCGCCCAGCCGGTAGACGTCGACGACGCTCGCCTTCCCCCCGTTCCAGCGCAGCGTGCCGGAGTCGGCAACCTGGCCGCCGCCCTCCGCGTAGAAGGGGCTCTCCTCGAGCTTGACCAGGGCACGGCCGTCCTCGGGCTCCAGCGCGGCGAGGCCGGTGGTGGCGCGCAGCGCCTCGTAGCCGACGAAGCGGGTGGGAGGAGCGCCGCTCGCGAAGGCGATCACCTTCTCGTGGCGGTCCTCGGAGCCGTGCGCGGTGGCGGCGCCGGTCCGCGCCCGCGAGCGCTGCTCCTCCATCAGCTCCTCGAAGCCCTGGTCGTCGACCGCAAGTCCCTGCTCGGCCAGCAGCTCCCTGGTCAGGTCGTAGGGGAAGCCGTAGGTGTCGTGAAGCTTGAAGGCGTCGCCGGCGTCGACCCAGGAGGAACCCTCCTCGCGGGTCGTGGCGACGAGCTGACCGAGCAGCTCCATGCCGCGCTCCAGCGTGCGCCCGAAGCTCTCCTCCTCGTCGCCGACCCAGCGCGCGATCGTTGCCTGCTCGGAGACCAGCTCCGGATAGGCCTCGCCCATCGTCTCGATCGTCCGCTCGGCGAAGCGGCCAAGCCAGGGGGCCTCCAGGCCCAGCGCGCGGCCCTGCTGGATCGCGCGACGCATGATCCGTCGCAGGATGTAGCCGCGGTCCTCGTTGGAGGGGACGACGCCGTCGGCGATCAGGAAGGCGGCGCCGCGCGAGTGGTCGGCGACGATCCGCATCGCCCGCGTCGTCGCCGGGTCCTCGCCGTAGCGGCGGCCGGACAGCTCCTCGGCGAGGTCGACCAGCGGCCGCAGCAGGTCGGTCTCGAAGACCGAGGGGACATCCTGCAGGATCGCCGCCATGCGGTCGAGGCCCATGCCGGTGTCGATGTTGCGCGTCGGCAGCTCGGTCAGGGTGCCGTCCTCGGCCAGGTCGTAGGTCATGAAGACGTGGTTCCAGTACTCGACGAAGCGGTCGGTGTCGTCGCCGGGGCGGTCGTCGGCGCCGCCGAACTCGACGCCACGGTCCAGATACAGCTCCGAACAGGGGCCGCAGGGGCCAGTCGAGCCGCCCTGCCAGAAGTTCTCCGAGCGCGGCAACCGCACGATCCGCTCCTCCGGCAGGCCTACCGACTTCCAGATCTCGATCGCCTCCGTGTCGGGGCCGAGGCCGAGCTCCTCGTCGCCGCCGAACACCGTGGCCCAGATCAGCTCCGGATCGAAGCCGAAGCCCTCCGTCGACAGCTCCCAGCCCCAGGGGATCGACTCCTCCTTGAAGTAGTCGCCGAAGCTCCAGTTGCCGAGCATCTCGAAGAAGGTGAGGTGCCGGGCCGTGTTGCCCACCTCCTCTATGTCGGTGGTGCGGAAGCACTTCTGGACGTCGGCGACCCGCGGCGCCGGTGGCTGCTCGCGGCCGAGGAAGCAGGGCTTGAACGGCTGCATCCCGGCCGTGGTCAGCAGCACCGAGGGGTCGTGCACCGAGGGCACCAGCGAGGCCGAGGGGACGATCCTGTGGCCGCGCTCTTCGAAGAACGAGAGATAGGTGTCGCGGATCTCCTGCGCCTTCATCGCTCGCAGCCTACGCGGAGGCGGCGATCGTGCCGTGGCCGACGACTTGCTCGCCGCGCAGCAGCACCGCGGCCTGGCCGGGGGCGGGGCCGGCGAAGGGCTCCGACAGCTGCAGCTCGAGGCTCTCGTGGTCGCCGGAGCGCGCGCTCCCCGCAACGCGGGCCGGCACCGGACGCGTCCGGTAGCGGAGCCGCACCGCATCCACCTCCGCGCCGTCGCGGTGCAGCGTCGCGTCGCGAACCGCCACCGCGCGCGCCTCCAGCTCCTCGCGCGCGCCGACCGTGACCGAGTTGTCCACCGCGTCCGTCGACAGTACGTAGAGCGGCTCGCCGGCGGCGACGCCGATCCCCCGCCGCTGGCCGACGGTGAAGTTGTGGTGGCCGCGGTGGCGCCCCACCCGCCGCCCGGCACGGTCGCGCAGCTCGCCTTCGCTGTCGCCCAGGCCGCCGTGGCGGCGCAGGAACTCCCGCTTGCCCTGCCCTGCCAGGAAGCAGAGGTCCTGGCTCTCCGGCTTGCGGGCGACAGCCAGTCCGTGACGGGAGGCGATCTCCCGCACTGCCGGCTTCTCCAGGCCGGCGAGCGGGAAGGAGAGGCGGCCGAGCAGACCGGTCGGCAGCGCCGCCAGCATGTAGCTCTGGTCCTTGGCGGAGTCCGCGGCGGCCGCCAGCAACGGGCCCTCGCCGTCGTCGACGATCCGCGCGTAGTGACCGGTGACCAGTCGCGAGGCGCCGAGTCGCGAGGCGAGGTCTGCCATCGCCGCGATCCGCACCTCGCCGTTGCACAGCACGCAGGGGTTTGGGGTGCGCCCGGCGGCGTAGCCTTCGACGAAGCCGGCGACCACCCGGCGGCGGAACTCCTCCTCCAGGTCGAGCGTCAGGTGCGGGATGCCGAGGGAGTGGGCGAGCGCCCGTGCGCCGAGCACCGCCTCCGGCGAGCAGCAGGCTTTCGCCCCGTCGGTCTCCGGGTCGGCCCAGAGCTTCAGCGTCACACCCACGACCTCCGCCCCGCGCTCGCGCTCCAGCAGCGCGGCGACGGCGCTGTCGACGCCGCCGGACATCGCGACCAGCACACGAGCCGGCCGGTCCGCGGCCAGTCGCTCCTCCGACGCGGCCGCCGAGGCCAGCGCCCTGTGCAGCGCATCGGCCGCCAGCCGCGCCGCGTGCCGCTTCGCCGGCGTCAGCCCGCCGAGCGCCGAATCGATCTCATCGACCCCGACCCGCGCGACATCCAGCACCGCCTCCCCCACCACCAGATCCACCGCCGCGGCCGTCGCCGCCCGCATCGCCCCGCATCCCTCGGCGTCGAAAGTCGCATCGCCGATGCGCCCGTCCTCGATCACGAGTGAAATCCGCGAGACGTCCCCACAGGCGGCGCCGCCCGCGGCGCCGGTAAAGGCGCCTGTGGGCACATCCCCACGACGGGTTTCATCCCGCAGATAGTGCTCAAGCGACTCGCGACTCATCGATCCAATTATGAGCCTGCCGAGGAGAAAGACGAAGCTCCGACCCGGCGCTGCCGCCTCCGGCTTTGATCCCTTCTAAGAAGGTGGGTGCCTGCCCCCTGCCCCACGGGACCGGGGAACGTCAGCTCCCGAGCCGTATGTGTTGGGTCAAACGGTGAGGCGGCTCTCGCACGGGTCAGAGCCTCAGGGCCACCGTACCACCCGGCGGCCGCCCTGCCCAGGGGGTCAGTCGTCCAGGTTGGAGAGCAGCATCTCCGCCTCGCTCCAGCTCTCCGCCGGAACCCGCAGGGCGATGTCGCCGCGGCCGTAGCGGTCCAGCGGCCAGTCGGCGGTGAGCACCGCCTCGATCCCCGCTTCGTCGAGCGCCTGGCGCCAGGCGCGGGCGATCTTCACGTCGTGGAAGTCGCGCACCACCTCCCACTCGTCGTAGACGGGGTCGTCGACGTGGACCGGGACCTGGCCCGGGCCGGGGGCCGAGCGCCACAGCCGCGCGAGCCGCTCGCGCAGGCCCATCAGTGCCCCGCGAGCCCGTGCTTGTGGACCGACACCCCCAGCTCCTTCAGCTGCACCTCCTCCACCGGGGCCGGCGCCCCGGTCAGCAGGTCGAAGCCGGAGGCGGTCTTCGGGAAGGCGATCGTGTCGCGAATCGTCTCCGCGCCGCTGAGGCGCTGCACGATGCGGTCGATGCCGTAGGCGATCCCTCCGTGCGGCGGCGCGCCGTAGCGCAGCGCCTCGAGCAGGAAGCCGAAGCGGGACTCCGCGTCCTCGGCCGATATGCCGAGCGCGGCGAAGACACGTTGCTGGGTCTCGACGTCGCCGATCCTGATCGAGCCGCCGCCCAGCTCCTGTCCGTTCCAGACCACGTCGTAGGCGAGCGCTCGCGCCTCGCCCGGGTCGTCCGGGTCCAGCTCGCCGTCCGGCGCGGTGAACGGGTGGTGCAGCGCGTCCCAGCGCTTCTCCCCGGCGTTCCACTCCATCAGCGGCCAGTCGACGATCCAGAGCAAGCGGTGCTCGTCCTCGTCGATCAAGTCGAAGCGCTCGGCCATGTCGAGGCGCAGCTGGCCGAGCACGGCGTCGGTGACGCGGCGCTCGTCGGCGACCAGCAACAGCAGGTCACCCTCCTCAGCGCCCAGCCCGGCGTTGAGCGCGCGCAGCTCGTCCTCGGAGAGGAACTTCGCGGTCGGCGAGCGCCAGCCGTCGCCCTCGCGGAAGGCCCAGACCAGCCCCTTCGCGCCCAGCTCCTGGGCGCGGGAGATCAGGCCGTCCAGCTCGGAGCGCGGCAGCTCACGGCGGCCTGCGTTGAAGCCGCGGACTGCGCCGCCGCCGTCCAGCACGGAGCGGAAGACCTTGAACTCGGTCTCGCGCAGCGCGTCGCCGAGGTCGACCAGCTCCAGGCCGAAGCGCAGGTCCGGGCGGTCGGTGCCGAAGCGGTCCATCGCCTCCCGGTAGGACAGCCGCTGCATCGGCAGCTCGATCGACGGCCCGCCGGCGCGCTCGAAGACGTGGGCCAGCAGCCGCTCGTTGACGTCGATCACGTCGTCGACGCCGACGAAGGACATCTCGATATCGAGCTGGGTGAACTCCGCCTGGCGGTCGGCACGGGTCGCCTCGTCGCGGAAGCAGCGGGCCACCTGGTAGTAGCGCTCGAAGCCGGCGACCATCAGCATCTGCTTGAACAGCTGCGGCGACTGCGGCAGCGCGTAGAAGGAGCCGCGCTGCAGGCGGCTGGGGACGAGGAAGTCGCGGGCGCCCTCCGGCGTTGAGCGGGTGAGCACCGGGGTCTCGATGTCGGCGAACCCCTCGCCGTCGAGGAACTCGCGCATCGCCGCAGTCACCCGATGGCGCAGCAGCAGCGCCTCGCGCATCTGCTCCCGGCGCAGGTCGAGGTAGCGATGGCGCAGGCGGGCGTCCTCGCCGACCTCGCCGGAGAAGCCCTCGATCTGGAAGGGCGGGGTGTCGGCGTCGGCGAGCCGCTCGGCGACGGTGACGCGCAGCTCGAACTCTCCGGTCGGCAGCTCCGGGTTGACCGTCTCGGAGTCGCGGCGGACGACCGGTCCGCTCGCGGTCAGCACGTCCTCGGCGCGCAGCTCATGACCGAGCGCGAAGGCGTCGCCGGCTTCGTCGGGGTTGAAGACGAGCTGGACGAGGCCGGTGCGGTCGCGCAGGTCGATGAAGATCAGGCCGCCGTGGTCACGGCGGCGATGGACCCAGCCGGCGACGCGGGCCTCGGAGCCGACCCGGTCGCCGAGCACCTGCCCGCACCAGGTGTCGCGGTAGCCATTGGGGCGAAGCGCGGGGAATTCGGGGGCGCGCATCAGCCGCTCAGCTCCTCCAGCACGCGCCCCGGCTCGACCGGGCGCTGCTCTCCGGAGGACATGTCGCGCAGCTGGGCGGCGCCGTCCGCATCGAGGATCACGGTCCGCCCGGCGCCGAGGCGGTCGGCCTGCTTCAGCTGCCCCTTGAGGCTGCGACCGGCGAGGTCCAGCTCCGTGGAGAAGCCGGCCCGGCGCAGCTCGCCGACCAGCGCCAGCGCACGGCGGCGCTCGCTGTCGTCGGCGACCGCGACGAAGACATCGCGGTGGGCCTCTTCGTCCTCCTCCTCCAGCGACAGCAGGATCCGCTCGATCCCGGCCGCCCAGCCGATCGCCGGGGTCGGCGGGCCGCCGAGTTGCTCGACCAAGCCGTCGTAGCGGCCGCCGCCGCCGACCTCGGACTGGGCGCCGAGCCGCTCGCAGACGAAGGAGAAGATGGTCCGGGTGTAGTAGTCGAGGCCGCGGACCAGGGTCGGATCGAGCCGGTACTCGATCCCGGCGCCGTCGAGCAGCGAGCGGACCTCGGCGAAGTGCTCGGCGTCGGCGTCATCGAGGCGGTCGAGGAGCGTCGGCGCCTCTTCCATCACCGCGCGGGTCCCCTCGTGGTCGGAATCGAAGGCCCGCAGCGGGTTGGCGTCGATCCGCTCGCGCACCTCCTCGGACAGGTCGCCCTCGCGGGCCCGCAGGTGAGCCCGCAGCTCCTCCAGGTACTCGCGGCGCGCGTCGGGAGAGCCGAGGCTGCCGAGTCGCAGCTCGACGCCCGGCACGCCCAGCTCGGTCAGCAGCTCGTGCAGCAACGCGATCGACTCCGCGTCGGCGAGCGGCGAGTCGGTGCCGATCGCCTCGGCGCCGACCTGGTGGAACTGGCGGTGGCGGCCGGCCTGAGGGCGCTCGTGGCGGAAGAAGGGCCCGCTGTAGTGAAGCTTCACCGGCTGCGCCAGCTTGTGCATGCCGTGCTCGACGTAGGCGCGGCAGATCGGCGCGGTCCCCTCCGGGCGCAGGGTTATCCGCCTCCCCCCCTTGTCCTCGAAGCTGAACATTTCCTTCTGGACGATGTCGGTGGAGCGGCCGACGCCGCGCTCGAACAGCTCGGTGTCCTCGAACGCCGGCGTCTCGATCCGGCCGTAGCCGGCGCGGGCGAAGATCGCCTTGGCGGTGTCCTCGATCCTGGCCCGGGCGGCGGCCTGGGCGGGCAGGACGTCGAAGGTCCCCCGCGGCGCCTTGAATCCCTTGCTCATCCGCGGGACAGCTCGGCCAGGAAGGGGTTCGTGGCGCGTTCTGCGCCCAGCGTCGTGTTGCCCATGTGGCCGGTGTAGACGGCGGTCTCGTCGGAGTGGCGGTCGAGCAGGGTGCGGATCGACTCCAGCAGCGTCGGCCAGTCGCCGCCGGGCAGGTCGACGCGACCGACCGAGCCCTGGAAGAGCACGTCGCCGGAGAAGATCGCGTCCTCGCCGCGCACCGAGTAGGTGACGTGGCCGGGGCTGTGACCGGGGGTGAAGATCACGTCCAGCTCCAGCCCGGCGAGGTCGAGCTTCTCGCCGCCGGCGACGGTCTCGTCGGCGTCGTAGCTCTCGAAGGGGCCGATTCCGGCGTAGGGGATGTAGGACATGATGTCGGCCAGCACCGGCACCTCGATCTCGGGGCAGTAGACGGGGGCCCCGGTCTCCTTCGCCACCGGCGAGACGGCGCCGATGTGATCGAAGTGGGTGTGGGTGAGGAGAATCGCGTCGACGCCCACTCCCATCTCCTCGAGCAGGCCGAGTATGCGGTCGGGCTCCTCGCCCGGATCAACGACCAGCGCCTGGTCGGAGCCCTCGGCGCGCAGCACGTGGCAGTTCTCGGCGATCGGGCCGACGGTGAGACTGCGGACGTCGAGCGCCACGCTCAGTCGTCCTTCTGGCGGGCGCGGATTCTGGCCCGCTCACGGCGCCGCCACATCATCGAGTCGATGAAGTAGCCGGCCGGGATGTAGAAGGCGAGCATGAAGGCGCCGAAGCCGAACGCCTCGCCGGCGGGGCGGCCGAACACGGCGAGCAGCAGGACGACGAACAGAACCGCGGCGACGACGCCGCGAATCGCCGCGCTGCGCCAGGTCGGCGGCCGGTCGAAGCGCTGCGCGGGGCCGCCCTTCCGCTTCGTGCGGGCCTGGGCTTTCGCCTCGGCGCGGCTGCGGGGGCGCGAGCGGCTCTTGGTGTCGATCCGCCCTCCCTGGGTTCCGCGGTGCTTGCGGCGGCGCTTTCGCTTCGTCTGGGCCATCGGGGCCTGAGACTAGCGGGGGAAAGCGGTCAGGCGAGGGCCGAGAGGCGCTCCTCGATCACGTGCCGCTCGCGCTCGAAACCGCGGATCGGCACGTCAGCCGGGTAGTCCCTCAACGCGGCGCGCGGCACCAGGCCGATCAGCTCGGCCTCGACCGGCTGCACGTCGAAGGCCTCGGCCAGCTCGCGGATCAGCTCGACGACGTCGCCGAGGGGGACCGCGATCGGGTCGTGGACGTTGGTCGAGACCTGGACGCGGCCGCTGGAGAGCTCCAGGCCGAGCGCCCGCACGCCGGCCGGCCCGCCGCCCGCCTCACGCAGCGAGTCGGCGACGGCGCGGGCGACGTCGACGTCGCCGCTCTCCAGCTCGACGTTGAAAGCGGCGAGCGGCGGACGGGCGGTGACCAGGGTCGCGCCGGCCGTCGGGTGCGGCAGGTCGGGGCCGCGGTCGGGGCGCAGCTCGCCGCTCTTCATGCGTCGCTCCAGTCCCTCCAGTCCGCCGCTGCGGAAATAGGCGCGCTCGGCGTGGCCGGGCTCGGTCGCCAAATCGCCGTAGAGGAAGACCGGCACCCCGAGGCCGCCGATCCGCTCCGCGACTTCCAGCGCCGCGGCGCGGGCGGCGGCGCGATCGCCTTCCTCCAGCCAGACGACCGGGCAGACGTCGAGTGCGCCGATTCGCGGGTGCGCGCCCTCGTGGGCAGTGACGTCGATCGCCCTGATCGCCTCCTCGGCGCCGCGGGCAAGCGCCTCGAGGATGGAGTCGCGGGAGCCGGCGATCGTGAACACGGAGCGGTTGTGATCCGCATCGAAGTGGCGGTCGAGCAGCGTCGCGCCGCTGCCGAAGGCCTCCTCCAGCGTCGCGATTCGCTGCGGGTCGCGGCCCTCGGAGACGTTGGGCACCGCGAGCAGCGGCATCGTTGTGGGGAGGTCCACTAGACCAGCAGCTCGCCCTCGCGGACGAGCGGCTCCCCGTCGATCTCGACGGTGGGCTCGAGGATCACGCAGTCGAGGTGAACCGGGACCTGCACGGTGCCGCCGATCGCCGCCGAGGCGCCGAAGGCGACGTGGGCGGTGCCGAGGATCTTCTCGTCCTCGAGGATCTCGCCGGTGAGGATCGCCTTCTCGTTGGTGCCGATCCCCAGCTCGGCGACGTTGGTGCCGTCCGGCCCGTGCGCGGTGAGCAGCTCGAGCAGCTGGGCGCCCTGACGGCCGGAGGCGTGCGTGAGCCGGCCGGAGCGCACGGCGAGCGCGACCGGCTCGAGCACCTTGCCGACCCCGGCGATCGAGCCGTCGACGACGAGCGTCCCCTCCCCCGTCCCCTCGACCGGGGCGATGAATCCCTCGCCGCACGGAAGGTTGCCGAAGGCGGCCGGGCCTGCCAGCTCGCCGGCGTCGGGGATCGCGGTGCGACCTTCGAGGCCGAGCCGCAGGTCGCTGCCGTTGGCGCAGGTGATTCGCGCTTCGGAGCCCGCGTCGAGGGCGGCGGCGACAGCGGGGCCTCGACGGCGCAGCTCCTCCATGTCGGCGCTCATCACGCGTGCCAGCATCTCCTCGGTGACGCCGGGCAGGGTGGCGACGCGGACGCCGGCCTCGCTCGCCGCCTTGCGGGCGGCCGTGTGGGAGAGCGACTGCACGGTCGGCGCGAGGACGGCGTCGGCGGCGGCCATTGCCGCAGCGACCGGTCGGGGAGGCTCGGCGGCGTGCGAGTCGCGCTCGGCGATCGTCGCCAGCGTCGCGTCGGCCCCTGCCGCCTGCGCCTCGTCGCGCATGCGGGTGCCCAGCCCCTCGGTCGCCGGATTGCAGACGATCAGCGCCTCCTCGCCCTGGCCGATCCCGAGGCAGTCGCGGACGACCGCTCCCACCGCCCTGTCGAGTTCCTCACTCACCGGGTGAAGGCTACGGGCTGGAGCCAAGCGGGGTTGCGGCTCAGGAGGAGACTCTGAAACGCAGCCCGGCCCGATCGAAACGGTCGATCGATCCGGTGCCGAGCGCCGCGGCGGGAGTCAGGCAGCCGCTCCGCTGCGGCGTCGCTTCGTCCTCGGCCAGCATCAGCCCGGCCTCACCGAGCATCCGCGCCGTCGAGAGGTAGCCGGGGTGCCCGTCGGCGTCGAGATCGACGCGGACGTAGTGGCCGCCGCTCGTGCGGGCATCGACCGCCAGCTGCCAGCTCCAACCCTGCAGCTGCTCGCCCTTGGGCCCGAAGCCCGACTGCGGCAGGCGCCGGCGCAGGAAGTCGGCGACGCGCTTGCGGAAGCTGGGCTGGGCGCGGGTCAGCGCCCCGAAGGCGGCCTGAGTGCCCGCGAGAACCCCGGCGCCCGCGTAGCGCAGCGGCAGCGTCGCGCCGCCGCCGGGGATCGCGATCCCCTCGCGGTAGCGGAACGGCTCGAAGGGGGCGCCGCGCTCGGCCGCGGCAAGCGCGGCGGTACGGTGGATCACGGCCGGGTTGATGTAGGCGGCGGGGGTCATCGGCGCGATCACGTCGCCGCGGGCGTTGAACCGCGGCCCGAAGGAGATCGGGCTGCGCTCGCGCACCGCCGCCGCGGCTTCGGGGTCGGCGATCAGAGCAGCGGAGTCGGTGACACCCCCGGCGTCCTCGTCGGCGAGCGCCTCGGCACTGCTCTGCAGGGTCCCCCCGGAAAGGATGTCGGCGAGCCCGAGGCGGCCGGCGGGCTGCTGGGTCTCCACGGCGAGGTCGACCTCGGCAAGGCCTTCCCCCCACCGCTCCTGCGCGGTGTCGGCAGCGAGCGACACGGCGAGGTCGGGCGGCAGGGCCTCGAAGCCGCTGGTCTCGACGATCTTCATCCCGGCGCTCGAGGCGCGCTGGTCGTAGGCGTCGATCATGCGCCGCACGAAGGGCATCTCCCCGGTCAGGTCGACGTAATGGGTGCCGGCCTCGACGCAGGCCTGAATCACGGGCTCGCCATAGAGGGTGTAGGGGCCGACCAGGTCGAGCACGACCTTTGTGCGCGCGGCCATCGCCGCCAGCGAGGCCGGGTCGGCGGTGTCGGCGACGATCGTCTCCGGCGGGCTGACGCCGACCTCGCCGAGGACGCGCTCCAGCTTGGCCGGGTCGCGGCCCGCGACCGCCCACTTGGCGCCGGTCTCCCCGGCCCGCTCGGCCAGATAGACGGCCACCTGGCGGCCGGTGACGCCGGTGGCGCCGAAGACGACGACGGAGAGGTCGCGCTCGCTCACGGCTGTGGACCATAATGCCCGCGTGCCGAAAGCGGAGGTCGGGGACATCGGGATCGACTACGAGGAGCGCGGCTCGGGCAAGCCGCTGCTGCTGATCACCGGCATCCCCTCGGTCGGAGACGACTGGGCGCCGCTCGCCGAGCCGCTCAGCGAGTCCCGCCGGGTGATCACCTTCGACAACCGCGGCTGCGGCGGCTCGACCGTGACGCCCGGCCCCTACTCGATGCAGCAGATGGCCGCCGACGCCGCCGGGCTGCTCGACCACCTCGAGATCGACCGGGCCGACGTGTTCGGCATCTCGATGGGCGGCATGATCGCCCAGGAGCTGGCCCTCGGCCGGCCGGAGCGGGTCGACCGTCTGGCGCTCGGCTGCACGCATGCCGGGATCCGGCACTCCGTGCGGGCACCTGAGGAGACCCTCGAAGCCTTCCGGATGGAGACCGACGACTGGTCGGAGCGGGTCCGCGCCCTTTCCAAGGTCTCCTTTGCCGGCGGCATCGACCCCCGAGCCCACGACCTCTTCGTCGAGAAGAAGAGCGGCGACGTGCAGAACCTGGAGGGCTACGGCGCCCAGTTCGCCGCCGTCCTCTCCCACGACACTTACGACCGCCTGCCCGACCTCCGGATGCCGGTCCTCGTCCTCACCGGGGACGACGACCGCATCATTCCCGCCGGCAGCAGCCGCCCCCTCCTGGACCGCATCCCCGACGCCCGCCTCCACGTCATCCAGAACGCCGGCCACCTCTTCTTCATTGAGCAGCTCGCCGAGACCCGCCGCGCCCTCGAAGCCTTCTTCGACGACGAGCCCTTCGAGGCGAACGAGAACCTCCCCACCCCGGCCGAGCAGGCCAAGTAGACCTCTGCCACGGCACCGGTTCCGCGGAACCGCCTTGCGGGCCTCAAACCGCAGCCACCCGCCGCTACCATCCCCTCCCCCGCCGGAGTAGCTCAGGTGGTTAGAGCAGCGGAATCATAATCCGCGTGTCGGGGGTTCGAGTCCCTCCTCCGGCATGGCCTTACAGAGCGAAATACGCCGCCCACCAGAGCGGCGTTTTTGCTTCGGGGCAACGCTCAGGGCAACACAGTGCAGGTTTCTCGCGTCTGCTCTTGCCCCTATCGTCGCGGGCAGATGATCTCCCAGCATGAATCCCCCGCCGAGGTGCTGTCCTACATGGTCGCGTTCGCCGAGGGTTGGGAGGAGCCGCGCCTTGCCAGGTTGATCGAGGAATGCCGCTTGCACATCTGGCTCGAGCCAGATGAGGAACTCGGATTGATTGACAAGTACTTCCCTGAGCTCTACCCGCGCACCCTCGCGAGCATTTTGGTCCCAGGCGATCTCTACGAACAGGCACTTCGCGAGGAGTCCTCAATCGGAAGCGCGCTGTGCGAGGCAATAAGCCCCCGCGATCTGGATCAATGGTTTCTCGAGCGCGGCGAGGTGCGAGAGTGGCTCAATCAGGCTCAGCCAGGGGGTGCCCCGGCCGCTCCTGCCATTTGGCGCGGAATGCGCTTCCGCTCTAAGGCCGAGATGGCGATCGCCCAAGCGCTCGAGCGCGCCTGCTTGGACTACGCACCAAACTGTCTCGTGCGCCACGGCGCCGCGCTAGTGGATCGCCTCACGCGCGAGCCCGACTTCCTCGTTTTCGACTCGGGCCGAGTTGGGGTCCTTGAAGTAGACGGCGAGCCCTGGCATCAGCCCGAGCGCAGCGCCGCCGAGCACATCCGCGATCGACGCTTTCGCAGAAAGGGCTGGGCTGTCGAGCGCTTCGACGCCGGTGAGTGCCGCACCTTCCCAGACGATGTCGTTGCGCGCTTCCTTGAGGTGTTGCGCGCGAGCAGGTGCGTCTGATGCACGTCGACTGGTCGCAGGCCGAGGTCGTGTCCGGAAACCGCGAGGGGGAGCTTCGGCTGCGCGTTGCCATCGTCGAGATCCCGGGGAACGCCTACGACGAGGTCTTCGAGCGGGAGGCTGGGCGATGGAGTACAAGCCCGGGCAGCGAGCGCCGCACTATCTCTCGCTATAGCACAGGTTCCCGCGGCGGCTCCCACGAGTGGGGCATTGAAGTTTTCCCGATCGACCCAGACGACATCGAGGCAGAGCGCAGACGCCTGGACGAGTTCGTTGAGCGCGTGGACCGAGCCGCAGCTCCCGAACAGGCCAAGCTGGAGAAAGCGGGCCGTCAGAAGCGTGCTGAGGCCGAGCGGCGCGAAGAGCAAGCACGCGAGTTGACCGAGCGGTTGCGTCGGTCGGCCGACTAGGTCGTCCCCTCGCCAAGAAGGTACGGCGCGGGGGCCGGTGTGGGACGCGCTCGCAGTGGTCGAGGACGGGACCGACCGCCCGGGAATCGTGCTCGTCGAGGGGAAGAGCTACCCGGACGAGCTCTTCGGTCGCGGCTGCCAGGCGACCGAGCCGTCGCGGTCAAAAATCGCGGCTGCGATCTCGCGGACGCAGCGCTGGCTGGAGATCGGCGAGGAGCTGGCACGCTGGATGGGCCGGATGTACCAGGCGGCGAACCGGCTCGCCCATCTGTACTGGCTTCGCGAAGTCCTCGGTGTCAGGGCTTGGCTCGTGCATCTCCTCTTCGTCGGTGACCCGCATGGCCCGACGACGCGCGACCAGTGGGTAGACCGCGATGGAAGCCGCGACTGCGGAACTTGGACTTGCTGGCAACGCGGTCCGGCACGCTGGGCACGTCCCTCTCGACGCGCGTGATCGGGCAGAGTTGCTGTAGCCGAGGCCGGCCAATCACTCGGTGCAGCAACAACGCACCCGCATGCTCGCTACACGATGAATGCCGGGCCAATTTTCAACGGACGTTGTGATTTCGCACTCACGAGGAGCGTGAGCAGATTAGCCTCTTGGCACGCCCCCAAGTCTAAGCCTGGGAGCTGGACTGGCGAACGATGGAAGCCGGAGAAGAAACCCAGCGAGATCGTGCAAAGCGGCTCATCCTTGCCGCGCTTCTTCGGCAAGGCGGGAGTGCTACACGGCAGGAAATCTATTCAGCGGGGGCGGCAAGCGGCGAGTTTTCACCAGCGGAGTTGGAGCTTGTTTCAAGTGGGCGGCGGCCCGTTTATCAAAACCAGCTTGGCTGGCAGCTAACAAGGCTTCGAGAGGACGGCCTAATTCGAGGCGACGAATCAGACCGAGGCCGCTGGCATCTCACGCCGGACGGTCGTGCGCTTGCCGAAAGTCTGACTTCTGCGCAGGCCGAAACACGTAGGCGTAACCCTCCGTGGGCGCAGGACGAGCTGATCCTCGCACTCGATCTCTACCTTCGACGCGGCCTGCTTGATGACCTCGATCCAGAAGTCCAAGAACTGAGCGACATTCTCAACGCGCTTCCTCTCGGCCGTGAACAGCGAGGCGACTCTCGCTTTCGCAACTCGATGGCGTGGCAATGAAGCTCGGGAACTTCGCTCGACTTGATCCGGACTATGGAGGTGCGGGATTGAGTCGAGGGGGCCAACGCGAGATCGAGGTCTGGAATCGATATTCCGACAGCCGCGACGAGCTTCATGCGATCGCGGAGCAGCTGCGGGGAGTCGCCGTCGGCGAGGGCCAGCCTAGCGACGTAATTCCAGAGGAAGGTGACGATGAGGCCTCAGAGGGGCGCATCCATTTCCGACGACACCGAGTGCGGGAACGAGATCGTGGACTGGTACGGAAAAAGAAGCAGGCGGTCTTGAAAGCGACGGGAACGCTGCGATGCGAGGTCTGCAACCTGAACCCAGATGATCGCTACGGAGAGGTCGGCGGAGCAGTCATCGAATGTCATCATCTCGTGCCGCTCTCAGAGGCTGGAACGCGCAAGACACGGCTTTCTGATCTGATCCTCGTGTGCAGGAACTGCCATGCGGCTCTCCATGCGGAAGGCGTGACGCGACACCCGGACGAGGTGCGGAAAGCTATCCACAATGCATCTCGTGAGTGAGGTAGTAGATACGTCTCGCCGAACATAGGTGAAGTGGATATAGCGAGTAAGGCTGATTGGACGCGAGAGGCTCTCGAATACGAGGGGTTTGTCGGTTGGCACCGTTTTGGTGACCTTCGCGGAAAGTTGCGCGCGATCGAAAGCGGAGCAGGCGGTGTCTACATCGTCTATCGCGAAGCGACCGACGAACCGGTCTGGCTTGAACAGAGCGTCGGGGGTACATGGCGAGGCGATCCGAGTGTCTCCCGAGACGAGCTTGTTGCCAATTGGGACGACGGTGCGCACGTCGTCTACATCGGCAAGGCGAATCACGGTCAGCTACGAAACCGGCTGCGCGCGTACTGCTCTTTTGGCGAAGGCGGAGAGGGTCGGCACTATGGCGGTCGGCTCATTTGGCAGATGGAGTCCTCCGCCGACCTGATCGTCGCCTGGCGCATGATCAGCGACCGCGCGATAGACCCTTTCAAGGTAGAGCAGAACATGCTTCGCCGATTCCGCGCTGTCTACGGGCGGTTGCCGTTTGCGAACCTGACCGGCGGTTGAAGCCCGCATAGGATGCGCCTCGACCACACGGACAAGGGGAAGGGATGGCCGAGCGCAAGACCAGAAGCCTCCCAAAGCAGACGAGGCATCACCGAGGGGAGGCAACCCTCATGCCGCTTCTAGGAAACGAATGCCTTCCGAACAGATGCAGCTGTCCATCTGTTCGTGCCGTGGATCGTTGGAACGTTCTTCACGTTCAGCTGCTCGGCAATCTCCTCCAGAGACATCCGCTTCCCGAGCATCGCGTTGATCTTCACCCGCCACAGGTAGTCACGCTGGTTGCAGAGCCGATGCGCAAGCCGGACGTTGTCGGGGGTCAGGAGACCTCCGTGCATTTTGAGTCTCGGATAGTGGTCGGCCGTCGGCATCCACTCGGCACCCGGCGAGATCGGCTCGAAGTTCCTACGACCCCGGAAGCAGTAGCACTGGGGCATCTCGCAGCGCACGTCGAGGATCTGGCCGTCCTGGGCAAGCTGCCGGAGGATCCCGCGAACTCCGAGGGCCTCAAGCTTCTCGACGACTGATGCTCTGGAGGCCGCGGGTGGCACTGGAGTTCCTGCTTGAGATACCTGCTCGTCGTGATCCATTCTTCGCTCTCAGTCCCAGCTTGACGACGAATGCCGACGGCTTCGTCCCCAGGAGGCGGTCCCCTTTAATTCGCTTCGACTTCGTAGGCGCCGCGCGAATCCGGGCGTGGAGTCAGCGAAACTGCGAAGAGCAAGATCACGGCGGCCGGGAACGCGCCAGCCGCGAGCGTGAGCCCCGCCACCACGCTCCAGACGAGGTAAGGCGGTCGGCTAGCGCCGCAGCGGGAGAGGGGGCCCTTGACGCTAAGCGCAGACGCGCCGCATGCGCCGCGTCGCTCTACGCAGGACGGCCTTACGCCTTCCCACGGTCCGCCATGCCTGCCTTGCCCTGCGCCTGTGCCGGCGCTGAGTCCTAGCTCTTGCGATACGCGCACGACGGCCCGCAATGCGTTTCGCCGCGATAAAGCGTCGACGCACATTGCGTCGAACGATGTGAGCGTTTCGGCATCGGGCTGCCGGGTCGACCTCTGTCTGATCGCCAGTGGTTGTCTGAGTTGGCTCCTCCGGCGATTCGTCGGTCGCCGACGAAAAGTCATAGCTAAACGACCGTGTTACCCCCTCCTGAATGCAGTCAATGTCCAACTCACCGACCGGGACGCAGCCGCCAATTATGTAGGGCTGCCAATAGACGACACCGGTCCCCCTGTCAAAAATGACACCCGGTCCACCGTCGTCGATGAGCGCAATACCGTCGATGAGAGCGACCTTCACATTAGGGTCATGTGTATTGCCGGTCTGAAAGACGCCTCGCAGTGGGTCCAAGAACGATCCGTCGTATGCCTTACGCGGGTCCTCCGAGGCCTCGACCCAAACAACGTCGTCGGCAGATGCTGAGATCGTCAGCTCAACGCCATCTTCCGGGTTCTCAATGTGCGCTCCGTCCGCCGGGCTAATTGGCTGCGGAGCCGCCATGACTACGGCAGGCGCGGCTAGCAGCGCTGCGACTGCGATTGCGGCTAGTTGGAGAGCTGCTCGCATCTCCCTACCTCCTCGACCAGAAAGGTCCTTGCCTACCAGATTCGACAAAGCTCCCCACGACTACATGGGTACTCGTTTTTTGCCCCGGCTGACGCTTGTGCATTCGTTGCGGCTGCCCTCGTTCACCGCCACGCAGTATTCGTTGACGTGCTGAACTCGGTAGCCCACTCGTGCAAATTTGCGGGAGTCTCTTCGGTAATGAGCTACGCGCGCTTGGCCGGAATATCCGCTGTCGCCGATTCCAAACGAGAACTTACATCTGCGAACGTTGAATGACAGCTTCCGGTTGCAATTGAGACTCCCCGCAACTCGATTCAGCCAGGCACCCTGGAATTTCACAGTGAGGAACCTGCCAATCGCAATGCTGGCTCGTCGCGCACTCAGCCGCGCCCTGCGAATTGGAGGTGGCCGCCGAGTGCTCCTCGCAATGACTCGATAGTGGCCACGGCGGAAGCCGATCACGCGGAACGCTTCTCCGCCCTTCGGGCAGCAATGCGGGTCGCCGGGGCCGTAAAGACGGCGCGTCTCTCGGATCATCGGAACCCCACCAACACGAACCTGCGTAAGACGTCGGTTTGGATACAGCCCCCGCTCGGCGATCGTGGGGAAGGAATAGGTCGCCTCGCCTGCTTGACCGTTGGGCAGGTCAAAGAAGGCCCAAGGGTCTGTACCGCCCATAGCTCCAAGGCTGAAGACCATCTCATCGTTGTCGTCCTGGTCGAAGTCGGCACAGATAACCTGCTGCGGAATCCAAAACCTGGGGCTTCGGTAGTTGGTGTTCACCCGGGCGGCCACGCGGTCAAAGCCAGATGCGATCGCGACGCGCTTGGCAAAGTTGTCTCCGCAGGGGAAGTAGCGGCCGTCCGAGGTTGCAGCAGTGGCAGCGGGACCGCCGGCAGCCAAAGCCGCTCCGAGAGCGGCCAGCAAGATGCCCCTCCGCGCGAAGATCTGCACATTTCAAGACTAAGCGCTCAGGTCTTTTCGCCGCAAGTCTGCGTAGGCTGGTCGCCAGGTGAGCGGGAAAATCGACTGGGAAGAGATCGGGAAGCGCGAACTCCATCCTGTGCAGCGGCTGATCTCAAACAACTTGGCCGAGGTGGGCCAGGGCAGCGCCGAGCGACATCTCAGAGGCAACCGGCCTGCGTCTCGGGGCCGCCGAATCCTGAAACGATCGAGGCTGGTCGTGTAGGCCTTAGGGTGTCGAATCTGAGCGGCTCCTGGGTTCGTGGTCACACGGTCACCGTCAGATTCCGCCGCCGCGAGACGACGAGGAGAATTGATGGCGCGCTACGCCGAGGATGATCGAACCAAGATCGACGAAACGGTCGATCTCTGGCGCGAGCGATGCTTGCTCGCCGACGGCTCGCTCCTGTTCCCCAATCGCGACGACGCCCCCTGGGCGCCGGCGACGATCGCGGAACTCCATTCCCGCTTTAACGAGAACCAGCTTGACGGGGCTGAGGAAGGCAACTTCCTACAGAAGTGGCGCAAGCAGCTGGACGGTGCCGACGACAGCACGCGAATCTTCGCCGCCGAGATCCTGCTGGTCCACTTCCTCTTTGCGACCTCGATCTCTGGCGACAAGAAGGCCGAGCTGATCGAGACAACCCTTCCGGCCGAACTCGCACTCGAGGTGAGCGAGGGACCCGCGCTCGACGCTCTGTGGCATGGAATCGGGCACCCCGGGATCGGCTTCAACACCCGCCGGGACGTTCAGGTCGCCTACCTGATCGACTTCAGCAAGCGCCTCAAGGAGCTACCCGAAGCTGATCGTGCGGCACTACTCGAGGACCGCAAGCAGCTGCGTGAGTTCGCGGACGACTCGCCAGTGCCAATCCGTGAGATGCGGCATGTACTGCTGCACCTGCTGCGGCCCAACGACTTCGAGCGGATCTCAAGTGGCACACACAAGCACGAGATCGCCGAGGCCTTCAAAGGGCTCCTCGACAATGGGGAGAGTCCGGAGGATCTCGACGAGCGCCTGCTCTCAATCCGCGGGAAGCTCGAGGAGTACCTACCCAAGGGGAACACCCAGGGCCAGATCGACTTCTACCACCCGCCCCTGCACCGGGTCTGGGAGTCGACCAACCCGAACACTGAGGGCGACGTCGGCGATCTCAGCGCTCTTCTCTGGAAGAAGCAGATCGTCCTGTACGGGCCGCCTGGGACGAGCAAGACCTTCGAGGCTCGCGAGCTCGCCGGCACGCTAATCCGTCGCGCCGCCCTTGACCGCTGGGGCCCGTCTGCGTTCTTCAGCCACCAGGAGCTACTCGAGCAGCTCCTCGCCGAGGACCGCAACCTGACCTGGATCCAGCTCCATCCCGGCTACGGCTACGAGGAGTTCGTTCGTGGGCTCCGGATCGAGGGCGAGACCACCCGCTACCGACCCGGCACGCTGCCGCAGATGATCGAGAGGCACGAGAACCAGAGCCTGCCGGGCGATCTCTCCCCCCTCCCCACCGTGCTGGTGCTCGACGAGATCAACCGCACCGACCTCTCGGCGATGCTCGGCGAGACCTTCAGCCTGCTCGAGAGCGACAGCCGCGGCCGCAGTGTGCCCCTGCCCGGAATCAATCCCGACGAGCCTGAGGAGCGTCTGGCAATGCCCGAGGACGTGTACGTGATCGGGACGATGAACGAGATCGATCAGTCAGTCGAGACCTTGGACTTCGCCCTACGCCGCCGGTTTCTGTGGCGGAAGCTGCCCTTCAAACGCGAGGTGATTCTCACGATCGTCGAGGCCCGCTGGGAGCGCGACGTCTTCGAACGAGCCGGAAGCAAGTACTCCTACGAGGAGGTCCTCCCCCAGCTTGAGACGTTTGCCGACCGAGCCGCCGAGCTGAATCGGCTGATCGCCCACTCCGAGGAGCTCGGCCCCGCCTTCGAGGTCGGCCACACCTACTTCGCGGACATCACGTTCTTCCTAGGCGGGTGGCTCTCGACCCGCAGCTCGAAGCCACCCAGCGGCACCTATCTGTGGAGGGCCAAGGGCGGTCCCCAGCCGCCGATCCACCAGCTCTGGTCGCGCTCGCTTGAGCCCCTCCTTGAGCAGTACCTCGCCGCCTCCGACGCACGCGAGCAGGAGCTCAAGCGATTCGCGGACGCGTTCCAGTCGCGCGGGGATTGACTACCGACGTGAACGAGCCGCTCGTCTTCGGTGACCTCGTCGGCCCGGACCGCGAGCCAACCGTTGATGAGGAGCGCGAGCTCCTCGAGCCGCTGGCGCGAGAGGGCGAGGCGGAAGCGTCTACGGTCTCGATGGGGCGATCAAACGCCGCCGACGATCCCGGCCCGATTCTCACCCGGGATGCCGAGGGCTGGCGGGCCGGTCGGTACGTCGGTGAACTCCGCCGCGCTGGACACGTGCTCGAGATCCGGCCGCGTTTGGGGGTCGAGACCCTGGCCTCCTGGGCGGCGGCCGCGCTCGGCGTGCGCACGGTCGTCCGTGCCGCCGAGCACCGCGGCACCGCTGCCCTGATCGCAGAGATCATGGCGGCGAGCTGGCGAAGTGCTCTTGTTGACGCCGCACGCCACGGACCGCCCGGCATCCGCCGCCCTCGCCCCCACCGTGGTCTAGCGGCCAAGGGCCGAATCGATGTCCCGGCCACGCTCCGCCTGCGCCAGGGCGGCCGCTCGCAGCTCGCCTCTATTTCACGGCCTCGCGCGGTTGACAATCCGATAACGCGGGCGATCGTTTGCGCCGATCGGGTTCTCAACCGTCGCCTGGCTCGCGAGGGCTGGCGAGGCGATCGCGTCGCCGAGCTGATGCCGCGCCTGTGGTCCGCAACTGGGCAGCGACCAAAGCTCCCGACACGCCGGGACCTCGATCGTGTTCGCTTCACGCCGATCACTCTCCCCTACAAGCGCGTCGCTGAGCTGTCCCACCAGATCGCGTCGAACAAGGGCCTCCGCGCGCAGGCGAGCGCGGAGTCGGCCGAGGGCTTCTTGATCGATGTCGCTGAGCTATGGGAGCTCTTCCTCCTTCATTGCGCGCGCCGGGCTTTCCCCGGCGAGGCGAGACACGGAACCCGTGACGGAGACGCCGACTATCTTCTGAGCAGCGTCTCGCCGCCCGGACGCCGGCTTGGCAAGCTCCTGCCCGACCTGATCCTCGGACCGCCGAGCAGGCCCTGGGCTATCCTCGATGCCAAGTACAAGCCCCTGGCCGGCCGCCGCGGCGTTGATCGCGAGGATCTCTATCAGCTGACCAGCTACATGTCGGCCGATGCGGGTCGCGGCGAGGCGTTCGGTGCTCTGCTCTACCCCGAGTTCGGCGACAACCCCGGCGAGCCACCCGCCTACGAGGGCAGGCCTTGGGAGCTGCGAAGCGGTCAGCGAGTCACGTTCGAGCGAGTCGCAGTCACCGAGGCGACTGCGATCTCGCAGCTGCGGTCGCTAGGGCGAAGCATGGGCGCCAACTCGGCGCAGGCTCAGAAGCCACGCGCCAAAGTCGCGGTCACGGATTAGGTTGACGCGATGGGTGACGCGGTGGCGAGCGAACCGACAAAGGTCTGTCCCAGCTGCGGTGAGCGGGTACTGGGGGCCGCCTCGGTCTGCAAGCACTGCCGCCACCGTTTCGAGGGGTCGGTGAAGCTCGACGACCCTGCCGACTCAGCTGCATCGCTCTGGGTCGCCCGCTGGCCCCTGCTCCTGTTCGGGGTGCTCGCTGTCGGCCTAGCGATCGTTGCGCTCCTCGGCGGCGAGAGCACGGAGCAGAGTGGGCGCGGAGCTCCCGACCTGAGCGCCACACAGATCGAGTCGGAGCTCTCCGCCGGGCTCGAGTCGAAGACCGGATCAGAGGTGAACACCTTCAAATGCGAGGGAGAGGGCGCGAGCGTCGGCGAGCAGATCCGCTGTGAGGCAACGTTCGAGAACGGAGAGGAGGTTGTGCTGTTGATCGACGTCGAAGGTACGAGTAGCAACCCACGGCTGGAAGTGGGGCTCGAGTGAGTAGCGTCAGGTGCGCCGACTGCGCCGAGCCGCTCCCGCTGAAGCGGCGCCTGCTCGGCCGAAAGCGCTGCGATACGTGTGAGACCGCGCACGCCGCCGAGCAGGAGGCCGAGCGCCAACGTCTCCATCGAGAGCACGAGGCGGCGGTCGCCGAATACCGCGAGGTTGTGGGGCAGTTGGCTCCTGGCGTCGACCTCCATCGGCTCGCTCGCAGAGTCGACGCCGCCCGCGAAGCGACCCCGCTCCAGGCCGAGGAGGTCGAGAGGCTCGAGGCTGAGGCCCTCTCGGAGCTGATCGAGCTAGTCAAGACGGACGGGGTCGTAAGCTCCGCCGAGGACGCCTTCGTCGCCGAGGCTGTGAAGAAGCTCGGCCTACGCTGGCTCCCTGAGCAAGCACGCGGCTATCAGATTGCCGCCCTGGAATCCGGGTTTGTGATGCGGGACCCGAGCCCAGCGATCGTGATCAAGCGCGGCGAGGTCGCGCACCTTCATATTGCGGCCGAGCGGCTTGAGCTTAAGGTCGAACACGAGCTGCGCTGGCAGTCGGCCGGAGGTGAAGTTCCGGTCGGCCAGGAAGGCCTGAGGGCGGTCCTCGAGGGTGGCCGCGGGAAGCTGGTCGAAACTTCTCGCTCGATGCAGGCCGTGGACCGCGGTTCGCTCAGCGTTACCTCCCAGCGCGTCGTCTTCGCCGGGACCGCGGAAGCTCAGGAGTTCGCGCTCGGTCAGCTGCTCGGCGTCCGGGTGTTCTCCAATGGCCTCGGACTGCAGATCGCCAACCGAAATGAGGTGCCGACCTTCAGGACCCGGCCCGGGGACAGCCAGCTGGCCGCGGCTACCGCGTTGACAGCCGCACAGCGCCTCGTCGGCACGCTCCCCCAGCCTCCGGCGATCCCGGTACCTACGGCCGAACTCGGCGAGCTACCGTCCTTGCTCAAGCGGTCGGGGTTTTCCGAGGAGACGACCGGCCCCGAGTCCCAGTGAGATCTCGCGGAACGATTTCCGGTCGGCGTCGAGGTCCGCACCACCGGCCGTCTGCGACCGGTGGGATGCGCTACTAGCCGATGCCAGCCGGGCGCATTGAGATGCAGCTCGGGTCGACAGCGAGCACACGCCCGGCATCGAGCTCGTCGAAAGGCTGATCGCAAGCGGCGAGCACGACCCCATCGCTGACGATCCGCGAAGTGGGTGTCAGCAGAGTGTCAGCGGAAGACACGGATACAGCCCGAAACGGCGATGCCGTGGCAGAGGCAGAAATCGCGGCTTAGCAGGAAAAACGCGGAACGGCCCGCACCCGCCCGAAACGCCTCGGCGCGATCATAATCCGCGTGTCGGGGGTTCGAGTCCCTCCTCCGGCATGGCTGGCTAAGCTTTCGCCGCCGATGCTCGAGCAAGGCGAACAGGCCCCCGACTTCACGCTTCCCGATCAGAGCGGGCAAGAGGTGTCTCTTGCCGATCTGCGCGGCGAGACCGTGATCCTCTACTTCTACCCACGTGCCGACACGCCGGGCTGCACAGCCCAGGCCTGTGGAGTGCGCGACCGCAGCGGGGAGTACGAGGCTGCCGGAGCGCGAGTCCTGGGTGTCTCCCCGGACTCCGTCGAGGACGTCCGGAAGTTCGCCGAGAAATACGACCTCGACTTCACGCTGCTCGCCGACGCCGACCACGCGGTCGCCGACGCCTACGGCACCTGGGGCGAGAAGTCGATGTACGGCAAGAAGTACTGGGGCGTGCAGCGAGCCACCTTCCTGATCGACCCCGGCGGCACGATCGCCAAGGTCTTCCCGAAGGTGTCGCCCAAGACACACGACGATGTCGTGCTCGAGGCGCTCGCCGAGCTCGCCTCGGCCTAGCCGGAGCCGGCGCGAGCCTGCCAGGCGACGTCCGCGACCTTGCAGTTGATTCCGAAGGCGGTGCCCCGGCTGCGCGTGAACGTCCCCGAGGCGCGGTCGCCGTCGATCTGTCCCTCGACCTGAGCTACCCCGCCTGTCTCGAGAACGCCGCCAAAGGAGAAGGTGCCGTTGTGGATGGACGTGCCGCCCAGCCCGATCGAGTTGGAGCGGACCTGACCGTCGGCACAAGGCGCCCGCCAGCCGAAGCTTAGATCGAGAACGGCGTTCTCCGTTGCGGCAAAGGAGATCGGCAGGCCCTGCTCTGTCGTGCCGCTGTAGGTGGTCGCATTCGAGGATTCCGGTGGAGCGGTGACCGTAGACGTCACGGTCCTCGTTTCATCCCCCCCGATTGCCACGCCACAACCGGCGCCGCCCAGTCCGGCGATCACCATCGCCGCGAAGATCGTCGCCGTCCTGGCGCTCATGCTGCTCATGGCTGTCGATCGCAAGCTCTTGCCTCCGTCGAAGATGTGCGGGACTCCATCGGCAGGAACGCCGCGAAACTCAACCGACTAGCGCCATCTGCCTCTTTGTTGCGGAATGTCGCCAGGGGTTTACATTCGACGCCATGCCGTCGTCCTCGCAGCTCCAAGGGGATCGTCCAGTCGCCGCTCCCGCTGGAGACACATCGGTGGACGGCGCGGGGTCTCTGCCCAATCGGCTGCGCGGGCCGGGGCTCGTCCAGGACCTCCTCTACGGCTTCGACCCCGAGGGGTTCTTTGCCCGCGCGCACGAGCGGTATGGGGACATGTTTACGGCGCGCGTCCTCTCCGAGGACTGGGTTGTGCTCGGAGATCCTTCGGCTGTGAAGGAAGCCTTCGCGCTGGGGCCTGAAGACGCCAATTCCGGCGAGGCGAATTTTGTCCTGCGCCCGTTGATCGGCACCCGCAACCTGCTGCTGACCGACGGCGAAGAGCACCTTGCCCGCCGCAAACTCGTCCTGCCGCCCTTCCACGGGGATCGCATGCGCGCCTACGAGGACACGATCCGCGAGGCCGCCGCAGCTCAGATCGAGCAACTCCCGCTGGACGAGCCGGTGGCACTCCTGCCACGCATGCAGTCCCTCACCTTCTCGGTGATCTTGCGCTGCGTCTTCGGACTGCGCGACGAGGAACGCCTCCACCGCGTAGGCGATCCGTTGCAGCGCATGCTCAACTGGATCACCGACATGCGCAGGGTCCTGGTCATCGGCTTGCTGGGACCCGACTGGCTGATCCGCATGCCTGGCTTCCGGCGTCAAGTCGAGGTCGTCGACCGGGAGTTGACAGCGGAGATCGAGTCTCGCCGCGCGGCGCAGGATTCAGGCGAACGCGAAGACATCCTCTCCATGCTGCTGATCGCGAAGGACGAGGACGGCCAGGGTCTTTCCGACCAAGAACTGCGCGATGAGCTGGTCACCTTGCTGATCGCCGGCCACGAGACCACGGCGGCGCTGATCGCGTGGGCCGTTCACGAGCTCGCCCGCGCTCCGCAACACCAGGATCCACTCTCTCGCGGCGAGGAAGGGCTCAGCGAAGCCGTCGTCACAGAGGCCCTTCGCCTGCGCCCTCCGGTCCCGCTGGTTGTGCGCCGCCTGCGCCGACCGACGACGATTGCCGGATGCCGCCTTCCCGCCGGAGCGACGCTGGTGCCCAGCACACTGCTCGTTCATCGGCGGCCCGATGTGTACCCGGATCCCTGGACCTTCGACCCCACTCGCTTCATCGATCGCCGCCCGGTCGCCAGCGAGTGGTTCCCGTTCGGCGGATCCGTGCGCCGCTGCATCGGCGCCGCCTTCGCTCAGTTCGAAGGTCGTATCGTGCTCGAGGAATTGAGCCGCGCCCTTCACTTCTCACCCGACCGGAATCGCCCTGAGCGCGTAGGCCGCCGTGGACCGGTGCTCGTCCCGAATCGTGGCGCCCGCGTGGTGGCGGCAAGGCGCTGATCGAACCAATGGGACTGCTGGGAAAGCTCACCGCCTCCAGCTCCGAATTCCTCAACAAGCACGGCGTCTACATGGGGTGGCGCTCGACGAGGCTCCACGCAGCGCTCTACCGGCGCACCGGCGGCAGGATGGGCAACCGCCTGCCCGGCTGGCCCGATACACGGATCTTGCTGCTCAACCACACCGGCGCAAAGAGCGGCGCCCATCGGACGTCTCCGCTGATGTTCCACGAGGACGGCGGCACCGTGGCAGTCGTCGCCTCGAAGGCCGGGCAGCCGACGAACCCGGCCTGGTTTCACAACCTCAGGGCACACCCCGACGCCACGATTCAGATCGGACCCGAGATCCGCGAGGTCCGCGCCCGCGTCGCGACCGCCGAGGAACGTGAGCGCCTCTGGCCGGCGTTCGTGGATGTGTTCCCGGGCTACGAGTTCTACGAGCGCCACGCGCAGGGTCGCAAGATCCCGGTCGTGATTCTCGAGCCGCGGTAGAGAGCCCCACCGAGCTTCGAAGCTCGTGGACGGGGCGACAGACCAACTTTTAGTCGCCGTGGCGCTAAGGTGAGCGCGTGAGCAAGCGTGGCGTGCGCCCACCGGCCAACGGTTCGCGCTTGGCCGTCGCGGGGCGGCCCCGCCGCGCATCGGCGTCCCTGCGTTCCCTGAGTGAGGCCCGTTCTACGCTGGCATCCCGTCTGCGCGAGCGGCTCCCCGAGCTGCAGGCTGCAGTCGCCACCCGTATCTATGCGATCGCCGATCCTCATAGCGTCGCCGACCCCGCTTACCCCGAAGGTCTCAAGGCGGCACTCGACGCCGCCATCGATCATCGGCTCGCCGTACTCGAGCTTGGTGAGCGACGCGCTCCGGACATGCCATCGGCTCTGCTCGCCCAGGCCCGCTTGGACGCACGCGACGGCGTTCCTCTCGACACCGTCCTACGTCGCTACTTTGCCGGCAACACCCTCTTCGGGGACTTCCTCGCCGAAGAGGCGGAACGGGCTGGGATTCCAAATGCGACTCTTCGTCGTCTGCTTGGCGAACAGGCCACGCTCGGCGATCGCCTGCTTGCCGCCGTCAGCGCCGAACACGCTCGCGAGACAAAGAGCCGGCCCCGCAGCGCCGCAGAGCGGCGGCGCGAGTGCGTAAAAGCACTTCTCGCCGGGGAGCTCGTCGACCGATCCGAGCTCGACTATGACCTGGACGCTCAACACCTCGCCCTGATGGCAAAGGGCGAAGACGTTGAGCAAGTAGTCCGCGGGCTCGCGAACACGCTCGATCGGCGCCTGCTCGCAGTCCGCCGCGAGGAAGAGGCTGTCTGGGCCTGTTGGCTCGGGGGTAGATTCGCGCTCACCCCTGAGCAGACACTGCAAGCGCTTGGCGAGGCATCCCTCGACGGGGTGTTCGTAACCGTTGGCGAGCCTGCCGAAGGTCTTGCAGGTTGGCGGCTCAGCCACCAACAGGCCAAAGCCGCGCTACCGGTGGCTGAGCGCAGAGGGCAACCCGTGCTCCGCTACGCCGATGTCGCTTTGCTGGCATCGGTCCTCCGGGACGACCTCGCGGTCGCCTCGCTGCACGAGCTCTACCTTGAACCGCTTGAAAGAGAGCGCGACGGCGGCAGGGCAGCGCGAGAAACCCTGCGCGCCTACTTCGCCGCCGAACGGAACATCTCCTCGACCGCTGCTGCCCTGGGCATCGACCGGCGCACGGTCACAAATCGAATTCGCGCCTTCGAGGAACTCTTCGGCCGCTCGATCAAGGAGTGCGCAGCGGAGCTGGAGATCGCCCTGCAACTCGATGAGTGAATCGTCCGTACTGTCATAGGCTTGCCACCCACGATCGCGCCGCACGCCTTCCCAGTTTGCGGAAATCTGAGTAAGCAGGGCCACATATTGGGGAAGCAACGGCCCTCGCAACCCGCAACGATCGACCAGATTCGATGCTCATGAAGATGGGGAGGGAACATGAACGGGTATTTGATGCGCAGCGCATCCATTGGCGCTGTACTCGCGGTTGTAGTCGCAGCAAGTGCCCTTGCCAAGACGGAAGTGTTCCGTGCAGGGAATCTCTTCATCAGAGACAGCGGGGGTATCTCGCCAACCAAGCTTCCGAAACACAAGAAGGTGCCGGTTTCGGCAAGGCTCAACGCTCGCCTCGGCACAATCGACGGTAGTCACCCTCCGGCACTCAAGAGGGTAGTCGCCAACTTCGACAGGACGATTCAGGTAAATGCGCGGGGACTGCCGGCCTGTCGCAGGAATGCGCTTGAGAACCGCACCACTAAAGCCGCGAAGCTAGCCTGCAGGAACTCAATCGTTGGCTCGGGAAAGGGCGAGGTCGAGGTCGAATTTCCTGATCAAGCGCCGTTCACCGCCAAGTCCCCAGTCACTCTCTTCAACGGTGGCGTACGCCGCGGCACTACGCTTCTTCTGATCCACGCATATCTAGCGGTCCCGGCGCCGACTTCCGTTGTCGTACCTGTCAAGATCACCCGCATCAGGCGTGGGCGTTACGGAATCCACGCCGATGCGCGGATCCCGCGAATCGCCGGTGGCTTCGGCTCGGTTACGCACTTCCAATTCATCATCAATCGCCGGTTTACCTTCAAGAGGAAGAAGAGGAGCTACCTGACGGCCAGCTGCCCCACTGGACGTTACTTTGCCAAAGCAAGAGTTCTAACCACCGATGGAACCTCGCTGAGGGTCACCCACGTCTTTCCTTGCACGCCGAGGGACTAGTGGGTCAGGGATGAGGTCTGTGCCATCGAACGCCTGGGTGGACGTTCGGAGTACCACCGGGGCCGTTCTGGAAACGATTCCCGCCACGATCGAGAGAGGAGCGATCCACGCGCCTCTTCCGGCGTTTCCACCCGGACAGCTCGGAACCATCCAGGTGTGCACCAACATCGACGGAAAGATCGAACGGGACAGAGGCAGGTTGGAAGAGCTACCGGTCGAGCCCATGACGATCCTTCAAGTCATCGCCTGAGCCCCAGCCCCGGGCGGGCCGAATTCGTCTCCGCATGAGGGCGGTTTCGGCCCGCCAGGGGCCTGGCTCCTGCGGGCGGACTGATAGACAGTCCCCCCATGGAGGAGGAGACTTGGTCAGCCGTCGACGACTACGTCACCGACCTGCTGGCTCCGCATGACTCTGTGCTGGACGCGGCACTGGCCGCTAGTGACGAGGCAGGGCTGCCCGCGATACAGGTCTCCCCGCCGCAGGCAAAGCTCCTGAGTCTCTTGGTTGAGGCAGTGGGAGCGAAGGAGATCCTCGAGTTCGGCACCCTGGGCGCCTACAGCACGATCTGGCTGGCGCGAGCCGTGGGCGATGGCGGTCACCTGATCACCCTGGAGACCGATTCCGACTACGCGGAGGTTGCCCACGCGAACATCGACCGTGCCGAGCTCGGTGACGTCGTGGACCTGCGGGTCGGTCGGGCGCTGGACCTGCTGCCCGGACTTCACGACGAAGGGGTCGGGCCGTTCGACTTCACCTTCATCGACGCCGACAAAGAGAACAGCCCCGCCTACTTCTCCTGGGCACTGGACCACTCTCGCCCGGGCGCCCTGATCGTCGTGGACAACGTCGTCCGCGGAGGCACCATTGCCGACCTCGAAAGCGAGGACCCGAAAGCGCGGGCTCAGCGCGAACTACACGAGGTGATCGCCGCCGAGAAGAGCGTCAGGGCGACGACGATCCAGACGGTCGGCAGCAAGGGCTACGACGGATTCACCGTCGCCCTGGTCAACGCATAGGCGGGACCTACCCGTCTACTCCCCGATCAGCTCGACCCGGTAGCCGTCCGGATCGCGGACGAACGCGATCCGGTGTCCCTGGGTGCGCCCTCCAGGGCGGTAGGGCAGCTTCTCCGGCTCGATCCCCTCTCCGGCGAGGCGTTCCAGTGTGCCGTCAAGATCGTCGACCAGGAGGGCGATGTGGTTGTAGCCGGTGCCGAGGTCGTAGGAGTCGACGCCATGGTTGTACGTCAACTCCAAGCGGGGGTCCTCGCCCGGCAGGCCCATGAAGACGTTGATCGCCTCCTCGCCGATCGGCATCCGCCGTCGTTCCTCGAAGCCGAGCTTTTCGTAGAAGTCGACCGAGCGATCGATATTGCCGATCCGGTAGCAAGTATGGAGAAATCTGGGCACCGCCGCCATGATGCAGAGTCCGGTCACCAAGTGCAACCGGACGATGGGCGTCCGGTGCCGTGGGCCGTTCGACTTCACTTTGGTCCGGGCCGACAAGGAGAACGGCCGAGAAGTCTGTGTCCTACGACGGATTCACCGTCGACCTCGGTCACTCGGTGGCGATCCACGCCGTTGCTAATCGCACCCCTACGTCGAGCGACACCTGCGCGCGCAGGTGTCCGTGGCGACGGTCCCACTCGCCGCTCTCGATGTCCCTGCGGAGGTCGCCAAGCGCGCGATCGATCACGTCCTCGGGCAGGAGGTGCCAGATCGACGATGCCCTGCGCACTCGTGGGTCCAGAAAGGCCTCTGGTCGGCTCCAAAGCGCGATGCAGAACCCGTCGGTGCAGTCGGTGGGTACTGGCAGTGTTTCGACTCGAAGGTTCGGCAGCAGCGCCTCCAGGCACTCGATCGAAGGGAAGTCTCGGCGGTTGACCTCGTCGATCTCCGGAAGGTAGTCGCGCAGTAGCCACATCTCCGCCGTCATCTCGGGGTCGAGCGTCATGAAGACGATCCGGTCGCGAGTGACCCGCAACACCTCGGCCAACCCCTGGCCGACGTCGTTCCAGTGCTGCATCGTGAAGACGCCCATCGTCGCGTCGACGCTCTTGTCCTCCAGCGGCAGCGACTCGGCAACACCCTCGACCGCGGGCGCGAGCTGCGAGGAACGCTGCTCGATCATCACCGGTGAGGGCTCGACCGGAACCACCTCGCGGTCCGCCGGCTCGTAGGAGCCTGCTCCGGCACCGATGTTGAGGACGGTCTCAGCATCGCCGAGCGCCCGGCGAATCGCCGCCTCAATCCGCGGATCCGCCCGCCGGACCTCGCTGTAATTGAGGCCCATGCGGTCGTAGGCGGGAGTTTGGGCTGCAGACATCACGGATCCTCAGGATGCGCTGACGACCGGACGGCGCAGGCGCATGGCGAGACCTATGAGCAGGTAGATGATCGCAGCCCCCAGTAACCCGAACTTGACCGAGGCGAAGATCGTGGCCAGGAGGGGGAACGCGGCGCCGGCCCCATCGAGGGTGAGCAGCAGGCAGGTGTTCTCGAGCGCGTCGAACGCCGCACCGAGGGCGCCAAACGAGACCACGACCGCCCCGACTCTGGTGAGGCGGCGCCAGCCGCTTAGAGAGGGTCGCGCCACATCTCGCGGACCGGGGGACCGCCCGCCGGCAGGGGAAAGGTCCCGGTCAGCTCGAAGCCGTGGCGCTCGTACAGCGCTCGGTTGCGCTCGGAGCTCGACTCCAGGTAGGCCGGGGCCCGCTCGCGGTCGCATCGCTCCAGCACAGGAGCCAGCAGCGCCGCCCCAAGCCCCCGCCCCTGGTGCCGAGGATCGACGCCCACGTAGTGCAGGTACCAGTGGTCCGGACGGCGCGGATGGTGCCGCTCGAAGCGCAGCTGGGCCCAGGTTGCGATCCCCAGGCGCCTCCCGAACACCTTCGCCATCTGAGGTGCGGGCCGGATCGTTCGCGTCAGCGGTACGCGCCAACGCCCGGGCCTGCCCCAGAGCGCCGCCCCACCGCCGTCGTCGGTCACCCACAGCTCCCGGTGCTCGGGCACGACGTTCGCGATCTCGGCCGTGAAGAAGGTGAGCAGCCGCTCTGCGCGCACCCCCGACTCCGGGAGGATGTGGGTCCAGCCCGGGTCGTCGGCGAACGCGAGCGCGAGCGCCTCCGCCGCCGGCTCGTGATCGGCTTCAGTTGCCGGTCTGACCAGCGTGCTCGTCGGCGGCGCCCCCATAGGGCGCCACCCTAACCCAGGGCGCGCGCACCGCCGCAGACCGACTCACGAGTTCAGCCAAGCGATCACATCCGCCGCGTTCTCCTGCGGCGGGAACACCGGATAGAAGACCTTGGCGATTCGCCTTCTTTGGGCGACGAAGGTGAGGCGGCGGTAGAAGCGGGTGCCGTCCGCGGTGAAGGTGGGCAGTCCCAGGCTCACCCCCTCGGCGAGCTGGAACTCGCTGTCGTTGAGCAGTGGATAGGGAATGCGCTCACGCTCGGCGAACTCACGCTGCTCGTCGAGGCTCTGGGCGCTGAGGCCGAGGACGGTCGCCTCAAGATCCCCCAGCTCCCGAACGCTGTCGCGGAAGGCGCAGCTCTGAGGCGTGCAGCCTCTCGCACCGGGGATCCTGTCCCAGCCGGCGGGCAACGGCTGCCCCGGGATCCCGGTCTTCGGATATACGTAGACGACGAGCGTCCCCTCCGAGGCAACCGCGAGATCGCTGTGCTCGCCGTTCGTCGAGCACAGCGTCACGGATGGCACCTCGACCCCCCCCAGGTGACGCGCGGCACCGTCGTCCTCCGGAACCGGAAGGTCGGGCGGCAACTCGTGCAACTCGTGCCCTGCCATCGCGACAGACGGTAGCGTCGCCGCGGTGCGCATCCCAGAGACACTGCTTCGAGCCAGACGGCCGATCGCGACGTGCGGCGGCTTCATGTTGCGGACCTGGCGACGGGGAGGTGGCTGCAAACCATCTCGACTATCCGTTGGCCCGGACTCAGTGCCCTGGGCATGTGGCAACTCCCCCAAAGGTGAAATCAGCCTTACCAGATGCTAAGGGTGCTCCTGACGTCGCATGGCGCGGCGCGGGGCATTCGGTTTTTGGCGTTAAGGTGAGCGCGTGAGCAAGCGTGGCGTGCGTCCACCGGCTAGCGGTTCGCGCTCTGTCGCCGCGGGGTATCCCTACCGGGCATCCGAATCCGAACGCTCCTTCGACGAGGCGTGCGCAGAGCTTGCACCACGCCTGCGTGCCAGGATCCCCGAGCTGGTGGCAGGCCTCGCCGCCCTCATCGACGGCATCGCCGACCCCCGGGATGCCTCAGACCCTGCCTATCTACAAAGCCTGCACGGTATCCGCCCAGTAGTCCTTGAATACGCCGTCGACGTCATCGAGCTGGGCGAGCGTCGTGCCCCCGGCGTCCCACCGGCCGTATTGGCAGCAGCTCGTCTGGCCGCGCGTTCTGGTGTCGCCCTCGACACCGTGCTGCGGCGCTATATGGCCGGCCAGGCACAATTCGGTGACATCTTGATCGAGGAGGCGGAGCGCGCCGAATTCTCACCTCCCACCCTCCGCCTTCTGCTACGCAGGCAAGCGGCAACCTTCGACCGCCTACTTGGGGCAGTAAGCGAAGAGTACGCCCGCGAGGCGAAGAGCCGGCCGAGCACGACCGACGAGTGGCGCCGCGAATACGTCAAGGGACTGCTCGCCTACCGGCAGCCCAGTGGCGATGTGGAGCTCGACTACGACCTCGATGGCCATCACCTCGGCCTGATAGCGAAGGGAGGCAGGGCCCAGGAAACAATGCGCAAGCTGGCGAAGAGCCTCGACCGCCGCTTGCTCGCAGTCCGCCTCGAGGACGAACAGGTTTGGGCATGTTGGCTCGGCGGCAGACACCCGCTTGGCGCAGAAGAGGCGCTGCGGGTGCTCAGCGACCTACTGTCGAGCGCCCTCGTCGTAACCGTCGGGGAGCCCGGTGAAGGCCTCTCGGGCTGGCGGCTTAGTCACCGCGAGGCCAAGGCGGCACTGCCGATTGCCGAGCGCAGAGGGCAGCCGGTGCTCCGCTACGCCGACGTCGCCCTGCTGGCATTGATCTTCCGCGACGATCTCGCGATTCCCTCGCTGCGTCGGCTCTGTCTCGAGCCGCTGGAAAGAGCGCGCGACGGCGGCAAGGTGGCGCGCGAGACTTTGCGCGCCTACTTCGCCGCCGATCGGAACATCTCCTCGACCGCTGCCACGCTTGGCGTGAATCGCCGCACGGTCGCAAACCGCATCCGCGCCATCGAGGACCTCCTCGGCCACCCCCTCAAGAACGTCGCGACGGAGCTGGAAATCGCATTGCAGCTGGACGACTGAAGATCGCAGCACCTGGATGTCATGGATCCGTGTTGCTCGATGATGCTGCACACCTTCCCAGTTCGCTAAATCCGGGCTTTCACAAAGTCCCATATTGGAGAGGTACCGGCCGGGCGTAGTCGGGAAGATCGGTTCAATGCCCAACTCGATGAATTGGTGGTAAGAGTGTGAATGGACGCCTGATTCGAAGCATGGGAGTCGGACTCGGGCTCGTCGCGCTCATCGCGATGAGCGCAATCGCCGAGGCGCGCATCATGAAATATCGGGCGGGGAACATCGTCTTTGTAGACAACGGCCGCTTCTCGCCGAAGAAGTTGCCCAGGCACAAGAAAGTGCCAATTTCGGCGTTCATCTTCGCTGCAATACAAACCGCCGACGGCAGCCATCCTCCCGCGCTTGAGATCGTCAATATCGACTTCGATCGGGCCTTTGCGGTGAACGCCAAGGGGCTGCCGAGCTGCGGAAAGCAACAACTCGAGAATCGAACGACTACTGCCGCCAAGAGAGTATGCCGACAGTCGATCGTCGGCTCCGGTGAAGCCTCGGTCGAGGTGGCGTTTCCCGATCAGACACCCTTCACTGCAAAGGGTCCCCTTCTCTTTTTCAACGGCGGGGTTCGTGGACGCACCACATTCCTCTTCGTCCACACCTACGTCGCGGTTCCTGCACCGACTGCGGTCGTCGTGCCGGTCAAGATCACGCGTATCCCCCACGGCGTTTACGGAATCCACGTCGTCGCCCGGATTCCGCGAATCGCCGGCGGTTTCGGCTCGGCCAAGCGGGCCAAGTTCACCATCAAACGCAGATTCACCTTCAGGGGCAAGAAGAAAAGCTACCTGAGCGGCAGTTGCCCGACCAAGCGCAGCCATGTACAGGTACGCGGACAGGCGCTATTCGCGGATGGCACCAACGTACGGCTTTCCAGGGTTCTGCCGTGTATCCCGAAGGGCTAATGCGGTGTATTCACAGTGAGCACTGCCGCGGGTCCGAGATGAGGTCCAAAGCGTCTAACGCCTGGGTGGAAATTCGGAATTCCGCCGGGGCCATTTTGGAGTCAATTCCAGCCACGATCGAGAGGGGGGCGATCTGCGCCCGTCTCCCCGCATTCCCAGCGGGACAGCTCGGAACGATCCAAGTTTGTACGAGCAGCGCCGCCGGGATAGAGAGGGACGAGGGCAGGCTGGAAGAGTTGCCGGCGGAGCCGATGACGATCCTTCAGCTCATCGGCTGAGCCCCAGCCTCGCGGCGGGCCGAATCCGTCTCCGCGCATGAAGACGATTCGGCCCGCCGGGGGGCTTGGCGAGCTCGCCGAGTTGAGGGATTCGCTCTTCAAGCGCGCGATCGATCACCGCCTCGGGCAGCAGGTGCCAGATCGACGACACCCGGCGCACCTGCGGGTCGAGAAAGGCCTCCGGCCGGCTCCATAGCGCGATGCAGAAGCCGTCCGTGCAATCAGGCGGGTATTAGGACGCGCTGACGGCAGGGCGGCGCAGGCGCATCGCGAGGCCGACGAGCAGGTAGGCGATCGCCACCGCGAGGAGGGCGAACTTGATGGAGGCGAAGATCGTCGCCAGGAGAGGAAACGCGGCGCCGGCGCCGTCGAGGGTGAGCAGCAGGTAGGTGTTCTCGAGCGCGTCGAACGCGGCGCCGAGAGCGCCGAACGAGACGACGACCCCGCCGATCGAGGCGAGGCGGCGCCAACCTCGGTCTCTGGCTAGATCGCGAGTTGCAATCAGGGCAAGCGTCAGGAAAGCCCCGTAGGAGAGCAGGAAACCGAAATCGATCCACAGCGACTCGCGGGCGGCGTCCCGGCCGTCCTCGCCCCACTCGGCGAGGATCTCGTCGGCCCGGTCCTGGCCACCGGTCAGCTCGAAGGTGAGGATCCCGGGGCCGCCGGTGTCCTTCATGCGCTCGTCCGCCGGAGACATCGCCAACAGCAGGATCAGGCTCGCGATCCCCGTTACGACCAACCCCCGCCCCCGTGTCATTCGCGCATTATCGCGGGACCAAGTGACGACTCATGCCTTCAGCCACTCGATGACCTTGGCCGCGTTCTCCTGGGGCGGGAAGACAGGATAGAAGACCTTGACGATGCGGCCCTGCCGGGCGACGAAGGTGAGGCGGCGGTAGAAGCGGGCACCGTCGACCGTGAAGGTTGGCAGTCGCAATGTCCCTGCCGCCGCGAGTTTGAACTCGCTGTCGTTCAGCAGCGGATACGGGATGTGCTCACGCTCGGCGAACTCACGCTGCTCGTCGAGGCTCTGGGCGCTGAGGCCGAGGACGGTCGCCCCAAGATCCCCCAGCTCCTGAACGCTGTCGCGGAAGGCGCAGCTCTGAGGCGTGCAGCCTCTCGCACCGGGGATCCTGTCCCAGCCGGCGGGCAACGGCTGCCCCGGGATCCCGGTCTTCGGATAGACGTAGACGACGAGCATGTCCATCGAGGCACCGGCAAGGTCGACCTGTCCGCCGCTCGTGGCAGGCAAGACGACGGATGGAACCTCGGCGTCGAGCAGGTGGTGCGCAGCGCCGTCGTCCTCGGGAACCGGAAGGTCGGGCGACAACTCGTGCAACTCGTGCCTTGCCATCGCGACAGACGGTAGCGTCGCCGCGGTGCGCATCCCAGAGACACTGCTTCGAGCCAGGCTGCCAATCGCGGTGTGCGGCAGCTTCATGTTGCGGACCTGGCGACGGGGAGGTGGCTGGCAACTCGTAGCGGTGGCGCTCGCGCCGATTCAGATGGTGGCGTGGGCTTTGCTGTTGGTCGCGGGCGCTGTCCTGATCCTGGTGGCGCTGGTCGCCGCCGGCGTGGCGTTGGCGATCGTGCTCGTCGTCGCCCTCCTCGCGCTCGTTCTGATCGTCGGGCCGATCGGGGTGATCGTGCTTGCGGTGATCATTCTTCTCGCGGCGGCCCTTTGACGTCTTCGCCTTGCTCGACCTGCAGCGGGCGGGTCTGGGCGTGGTCGATCTGAAGGGTCGTGTGGTCGATGCCGAAGCGCTCGGCGATCATCGACTCCAGCTCGCGGCGGCGTTCGTGGCAGTCGACGTCCTCGCCGACGAGGACGTGGGCGGCGAGGGCCGGAAATCCCGAGGTGACGGTCCAGATGTGCAGGTCGTGGACCTCGACCACCCCCGGCACGGCCGCCATTGCCCGGCCGATCTTCTGCGGGTCGACGTCCGGGGGCGCCTGCTCCAGCAGGATGCGAAGCGCATCGCGCAGGATGCCCCAGGAGCTGGCCAGCACCAACACTCCGATCAGGGCTCCGATCAGCGGGTCGGCCTGCCGCCAGCCGGTGGTGAGAATGACCAGAGCGGCGACGATCACCCCGACAGAGCCGGCGAGGTCGGCGAGCACGTGGCGGAAAGCCGCGGAGACGTTGAGGCTCTCCCCCTTGCCGCTGGAGAGGATGTAGGCCCCGGCGACGTTGACGGCGAGCCCCAGCACGGCGACAACCAGCATCGGGCCGCCGAGCACGTCGGGCGGGTCCTGGAGGCGGTTGTAGGCCTCGTAGAAGATCCAGACCGAGATCGCGACCAGGGTGAGGCCATTGGCCAGCGCTGCCAGGACCTCGGCGCGCTGATAGCCGAAGCTCCTGCGCGGTGTCGGCGGCCGCTCGGCAAGCCAGATGGCGAGCAGCGCCAGGCCGAGGGCGACGTTGTCGGAGAGCATGTGGCCGGCATCGGCGAGCAGCGCGAGGCTGCCCGTGATCAGGCCTCCAATGACCTCCGCGACCATGAAGAGGCTCGTCAGGACGAGTGTCAGCTTCAGCGCCGACTTGTTGGCCGAGCGGTCGGGAGCGTGGGCGTGCCCGTGGCCGTGCGAGTGCCTGTTGCCCATCGCTTCCTAGCGTATGCCCTGGGATCGTGAAGCTCGCTTGACTCCCGGCCCGGTCGGGTGTAGGACGGCATCTAACCCAGAAAGGGGGTTTGAGCGATGACACGCATGATGGCCGACTGCCGCCGCTTCCCCAGCGAGTCGAACTGCTCGCTGACGATCATCGGCGAGGAGGATGAGGTGGTGCGCGCCGCGGCGGAGCACGCAGCTTCGGTGCACGGGCATGAGGACACGCCCGAGATGCGCGACCAGATTAAGGGCATGCTGGAGCCCGAGGGGGCCTACACGCCCGGCGAGCGGCAGAAGGAGTCGCTGCCCGGACAGGCAGCCTGAACCAGGGAGCGCCTGCGACGATGTCGAAGGCGCTCCCTTCATCCCTGTTTCCACCGAACCACAGCGGGTAGGCGGCGCATTCGTCCGCAAGCGCAGCAGAAGCAGGAGGGAAAAATGCTCACGCTCACCACAGAGGCCTCGCAGGCCATCCAGACGATCCTCGACTCCGAGCAGGCCCCCGAAGGGGCTGTGTTCAGGATCAGCTCGCAGGAGACCCCGGGACCGGAGCCTCAGACCGGCTTCGCCGTTTCCGTCACCGACGCCCCCGAGCCCGAGGACCAGGTTGTCGAGGACCCCAACGTGGAGGTTCGCGTTGAGCCGCAGGCGGCAGAGCTGCTCGACGACAAGGAGCTCGACGCGACGATCGCCGACGGACAGGTCAACTTCAGCCTCAACGAGCAGGCCGCCTGACCAGGGGGCGGTTCCGCTGAACCGCCCGGCAACGGCCCCACGACCTGAAGTCGTGGGGCCTGCATAGGATCGAGCCCGTGGGGAGGCTCACGGTGGTCCTCGGCAGCAACGCACAGCGACTGGCCGAAGCGCTCGGTGTCGTGCTGCCGCGACTGGCGAGAGACGGATGAGCGACAACCCCGGCGGGTCGCTGGTCGTCGTCAATGCCCGCCTCGACGGCAAGGCGGTCGGCATGCGCTGCCACGACGGGACGATCGCCGAGATCGGTCCCGATGTCAGCGCGTCTGCGGGTGAGGAGGAACTCGACGCCGTCGGCGCCATGCTCGTGCCGGCCCTCGTCAACGGGCACACCCATGCCGCGATGACGCTGTTCCGCGGCTCGGGCGGAAACCTGCCGCTGATGCCCTGGCTGCAGGAGCGGGTCTGGCCGGTCGAGGCGAGACTCGAGCCGGAGGACGTCTACTGGGGAGCGCGCCTCGCCTGCGCGGAGATGATCCACAGCGGAACAGGGCACTTCTGGGACATGTACTGGCATCCGGAGGCAACGGCGCAGGCTGTGATCGATGCCGGCATGCGGGCGACGATCGGCGCGCCGCTCTTCGACGTCGACGGAGACACGAACCGGCTGCGGGAGTCGGCGCTACGCAGCGTCGAGGAGCTCAGCGGCCGTCACCCGCTGGTCGAGCTGGCCCTCGCCCCCCACTCGATCTACACGGTCAGCGAAGACTCGCTGCGCTGGATCGCGGAGCTGGCGTCCGAGCGCGGGCTGCCGGTCCACATCCATCTGGCGGAGACCGAGCAGGAGGTGTCCGACTGCGTAGAGGCGCATGGAGTCCGGACCGCCGCCTACCTGGACAGCGTCGGGATGTTGAGCGAGCGCGCCCTCCTCGCCCACTGCGTCTGGCTGGACGAGGCAGAGGTCAAGCTCCTCGCCGAGCGCGGCGCCACCGCGGTCGCCAGCCCGGTCTCCAACATGAAGCTGGCGGTCGGAGGCGTATTGCCGTACAGGCCGATGCGCGAGGCGGGCGTGCGGATCGGCCTCGGCACCGACGGCGCCGGCTCCAACGACTCGCTCGACCTGTTCGCCGAGCTGAAGGCGTTCGCGCTGCTCCAGCGCCATGAGGCCGGCGACGCGACGGTGATCGATGCCGGCGACGCCTGGGCGATCGCCACCGGCGCGCGATCGCCGCTGCTGTTCGACGGGGAGCCGCTCGCGGTGGGAGCGCCGGCCGACTTCCTCCTCCTGCGGCGCGACGCTCCCGAGCTGGCCTTCGGCGAGCCGGCGGACAGCCTCGTCTACGCGGCGAGCGGCTCCGTCGTCGACACGACCGTGGTCGCCGGGCGAATCCTGATGCGCGACGGGGACATCCCGGGCGTCGAGGAGGTGGTCGCCCACGCGGTGGAGCGTTCCCGCCGGCGCGGGATCACGAGTTGACCCCCGATTAGACGCAAGGCTTCCGGAAGGCTAGGCTGCGCGGCCGCGCGACTCATGGAACCCGACGCCGTGGAGATACGAGTTCTCGGCTGCCTGATCGAGAAGCAGCGGGCGACGCCCGACGCCTACCCGCTGTCGCTCAACGCGCTGCGGCTGGCCTGCAACCAGTCGACGAACCGGGAGCCGGTCGTCGAGTACGACGAAGAGACGATCCGCAAGGCGCTGGGAGAGCTGGGCCGGCGGCGCTGGATCCGCTCCGCCGGGGGCCACACCAGCCGAGCACAGAAGTACAGGCACCTGCTGAAGGACGAGCTCGGCCTGTCCGACGACCAGATGTCGGTGCTCGGGGTGCTGATGCTGCGCGGCCCGCAAACTCCGGGCGAGCTGAAGCAGAGGGCGGACCGCGTGCATCACTTCGAGTCGATCGCCGAACTTCAGGGAACGCTGGCGGCGTTGATCGAGCGCAAACTGGTCAAGCGACTGCCGCGCCGCCCGGGCCAGAAGGAGGAGCGCTACGAGCAGCGGCTCGGTCGAGGCTCTGATGACGATCAGGAAGAGCCGCGCGAACCCACCCGCTCCACAACGGATGAGCGCCTCGAACGGCTGGAGGGCGAGTTGACCGAGCTACGCAGCGAAGTCGCCGCTCTGCGGATGTCGCTGGGCAAGTAGAGCCCTGCCCTGCCCGGTAACCGGCACCACACCGGCGGTGTAGTTAGATCGTAACTATCCGCATGATCTTCAGAGGAGGAGAACGATGGAGATGGTCAAGCGCTTGGAGCCGGTCGCCCTTCTTGTCGTGGTGATCGGCGCTCTCAACTGGGGGATGGTCGGGCTGTTCAACACCAACGTCGTCTCCGACATCTTCGGAGGCGGGACCTTGACCGACGTCATCTACGTCGTCGTCGGCGTCTGCGGCCTGCTCTACATCCCGAAGCTGCTCGCGACGCTGCACATCGGCGGCCACTCGCCGCATCCGCGCGGCACCTGACGGCGCGGCAAACCACGATCGGTCGGGCCCCACCAAGGGGCCCGACTCTCGTTCAGGCAGCCGCCGCTCCGGAGGCTGGATCGTCGGAGCCGAAGAAGCGGCGGGCGCGGTCGGCGACCAGATCCGGGCGCTCGTCGGCGATGAAATGGCCGCAGCCCTCGACCAACTCGACTTCCATGTCGTCCGTGTGGCGCTCATAGCCGGCGAGCAGCTCCGGCCTCAGCGCGAAGTCGTCGACGCCGAAGACAAGCTTGGTCGGCACGGACAGACGTGCAGCTTGGTAGCGGCCACGCAGGATTGGCCAAATCTCCTGCAGGTTAAGGACTCTGTACATCTGCACTCCCGCGCGGGCCCGGTCAGGCTCGGTGAGCCTGTCGGCGAAGGCGCGAATCGTCTCCTCGTCCCATATCTCCTTCATTGTCGAGCCGCCGACCAGCACCTTGGGGACGAACTTGCCGCTTCGATGCAGGCGGTAGCCGAGCCCCGGCGCGAGGATCAGCTGCTGGTACCAGAAGCGCCATGCGTGCGGGAGCGCCGACCGCAGCCTGATCCACGGGTGCAGGATGCTCAGCGCCAGGTAGCGCTCGAAGCGCTCCGGGGCGCGCAAGCCAAGCAAAAACCCGATCCAGCCGCCCCAGTCGTGGCCGACCAGCTTCACCCGCTTCAGCCCGAGCTCGTCGAGGACCGCCAGCACGTCCGTCGCCAGGTTCTCCTTCTCGTAGCCGTCGGGCGGCGCGTCGGACCAGCCGAAGCCGCGCAGGTCCATCGCCAGCACCCGGTGGCGATCAGCAAGCGCCGGCATCAGGTGGCGCCACTCGTACCAGTGCTGCGGCCAGCCGTGCAGGCAGAGCACGACGTCGTCGCCCGACCCCGCCTCGGCAACGTGGAAGCGCAAACCCCGCGCTTCGACCCAGCGATGGGACACGCCATCGACGTGCGGGAGATCGCTCACCCCGGGCAAGCTATCGGAACCCATGCTCTTCGCGGTTGAGTCGATCCGTAACCTTCCGCCCCGATGAGGGGCCGCACCGCAATCTCCCTCGTGGCCGCCGTCGCGCTGGCGGCGGGCGTCGGCGTGCTCGCGGCGAGCGCCGACGACGAGGGCGGCGGGCGCGTCCTCTGGAAGCAGGCCGAGGCACACCCCGGCCAGCCCCACGTCTTGATCGTCTCGCCGCGCAACGGATCCCGCCATTCCGGCCGGGCGGTGGCGGTCAAGGTGGAAGTCGAGAACTTCAAGATGGCACCCCGCCGCTTCGGAGAAGCCCCCCGGCTGGCCGAGGGCCACATCCGGTTCGCCCTCAACCGCGTCCCCGACTGCGTAGAGCCGGAGAAGCTGCAACGGGCACTCGAGAGCCCATTGGGAAGCGGCCGGCTGACCGGCCGCTCCTTCGACTTTCCGCGCTACGCCGGCCCGAACGGGGTGCTGGCTGAGCGAATCGGAGTCGCCGGGCTCTACTCGCCGGCCACCAAGCCGGAGATCTACTACTCGGACCTCCCCCCGGGCTTCTACCGGCTGGTCATCAACCTGGCCCAGAACGACGGGGCGACGACCCCCTTCAACGCCGTGACCAACTTCGAGGTCCTGCCGGGCGACGAGGACAAGGAGCGTGCCGAGTGCCCCGGCGACAAGGTCTCCAGCGCCGAGGCCGCCGAGGCGGCCCGCTAGGGCGCCTGGCCGACGGGCCGATCCGCCGATAAGAGGACGTTTTCAGACCACCGGCGGCTTCTGGCGCCTTTACTTCACTTTGTATAGTCAGGGGGATGCAGACGTACCGTCGCCTGATGGGATTCCTGCGGCCCTACCGGCGAGAGCTCTGGGGCTCGCTTGCCTTCGCCTGGGCGGCGATGGGCATGACCGTGCTGATCCCCTGGCTGGTCGGCCGCGCCGTGAACGCGATCGAGGCCGGGGAGCGAGCCGACCTGCTGCCTCTGGCGCTGGCGATCGTCGGCGCCGGGTTCCTCCGCCTCGGGCTGACCGTGGTGCGACGCCTCGTCGCCGGGCGGGTGTCGCTGGCGGTCGAGTTCGACCTGCGCGAGCGCTTCTACGCCCACCTGCAGCGGCTGGAGCTGGGCTTCTTCGACACCCAGCAGACCGGACAGCTGATGTCGCGCGCCACGGTCGACCTGCAGTCGATCCGCTTCTTCCTCGGCTACGGGCTGATCTTCATCACCCAGAACCTGCTCACGATCCTGCTGGCGAGCGTCGTGATGTTCGCGATCGAGCCCTGGCTGGCGCTGGTCGCCCTGGCCCCCACGCCGCTCGTGGTCTACACCGCAGCCCGCTACAACCGCGTCTCGCGGCCGGCGCTGCAGGAGGTGCAGCAGCGGCTGGCGGAGCTGACCGCGGAGGCGGAGGAGAACGTCTCCGGAGTTCGCATCGTCAAGGCCTTCGCCCGCGAAGAGCACCAGCTGCACCGCTTCCGGCGGGCGATCGGCCGGGTCTTCGACCAGAGCGTCTACTCGACCCGCCTGCAGGCGTTCTTCTCGCCGCTGATCGGGTTCCTCCCGCAGCTGGGCACGGTTCTGGTGCTGCTGGTCGGCGGCCGCCAGGTGATCGCCGGCAACCTCAGCCTCGGAAACTTCACCGCCTTCTACACCTACCTGATCATGCTTGCCGCGCCGATGCGGATGCTCGGCATCGCGATGGGAATGGCACAGCGGGCGATCGCCTCCGGCAACCGCCTCTTCGAGATCCTCGATCGCGAGCCGCAGATCGAGGGCCCGCCCGCTGCGCCGCCGCTGCCGCCGGGCGGCGGCGGCCGGGTCGAGCTGCGTGACGTCTCGCTGCGTTACGCGCCCCTGCCCGGCGCCGGCGACGCCGCGATCGCCCCGGAGGCGCTGCGCAACGTGGACCTCACGGTCGAGCCGGGCCGCACGGTTGCGCTGGTCGGCCCCTCGGGCTCGGGGAAGACCAGCCTGGTGGCGCTGATCGCGCGCCTCTACGACCCGGTCGAGGGCCGGGTGCTGGTCGACGGCGCCGACGTGCGGGAGGTCGACCTGCGCTCGCTGCGCTCGGAGGTTTCTTTCGTCGCCGACGACAGCTTCCTGTTCACCGCCACTGTCGCCGAGAACATCGCCTACGCGCGGGAGGGCGCTACGCGCGCCGAGATCGAGGCGGCGGCACGACGCGCCCAGGCCGACGACTTCATACGCGAGCTGCCGAAGGGCTATGAGACCGAGGTCGGCGAGCGCGGCCTGACGCTCTCCGGAGGGCAACGACAGCGGATCGCGATTGCCCGGGCGCTGCTCGCCGAGCCGCGGGTCCTGATCCTCGACGACGCCACCTCCTCGGTCGACGCCCGCACCGAGGCCGCCATCAAGGAGGGCCTGCGTGAGGCGATGGCCGGGCGAACCACGTTCGTCATCGCCCACCGCCTCTCCACCGTCTCGCTGGCGGACGAGGTGGTCGTGATGGACGCGGGGCGCATCGTCGACCGAGGAGCACACGAGGAGCTGCTCGAGCGCTGCGACTTCTACGCGGAGATCGCCGAGCACGGCCTCGCCGACACGGTCTTCCTGCAGCGCGACCTGGAGCAGCGCGAGGAGATGGCGAGGCTGTGAGCCGGCTCGCCTCGATCTGGCGCCTGATCCGCGGCGAGGACCAGCGGGGCCGCAAGGTGCGCTGGATGCTGCGGCTGCTGCTCCCCTACCGCGGCCGCGTCGCGGCCGCCCTGCTCGCGCTGCTGGCCGCCACCGGCGCGGCGCTGGCCCCTCCCTACCTCGCCGGCCAGGCGATCGACGCGGCGATCCTCACCGGCGACCTCGACGCCCTCTACCTGATCGCCGCCGCCTTTCTCGGCGCGGCCGTCGTCTATGCGCTCGCCACCTTCGCTCAGACCTATCTGGTCGGCTGGGTCGGGACGCGCGCCCTTCAGGATCTGCGCGAGCGCGTCTTCACCCACCTGCAGACGATGTCGATCGGCTTCTTCACCCGGCGCAGCCCCGGGGTGCTGATCTCCCGCATGACGAACGACATCGAAGCCCTCAGCCAGCTGGTCAGCAACGGGATCGTGACGCTGATCTCCAGCAGCCTGACCCTGGTCGGCGTCGTCGTCATCCTGATCTTGCTCGACCCCAAGCTCGCCCTGATCACCTTCCTAACCTTCCCGCTGCTGGCGATCGCCAGCCTGATCTTCCGGGTCGCGTCCAGCGGCGCCTACCGGCTGACCCGGGAACGGATCGCCGCGGTCACCGCCTACATCCAGGAGACGGTGAGCGGCGTCCGCGTGGTGCGCAGCTTCGGCCAGGAACCGCGCCACCGCGCGGCGATGACGGGCCTGAACGAGCGGCATCGCGCGGCGCACATGAAGACCGTTTACCTGAACGCCTCCTACTTCCCGGCGGTGGAGCTGCTCTCCGCGGTCGGCACGGCGGTCATCCTCCTCTACGGCGGCTACCAGTCGATAGAGGGCGCGATCCAGATCGGTGTCATCGTCGCCTTCGTCGGCTACCTGCAGACCTTCTTCGACCCGATCCAGCAACTCTCGCAGCTCTACACGACCTACCAGCAGGGAATGGCGGCGCTGGACAAGATCTTCAACCTGCTCGACACCGAGCCCGACATGGTCGACGCGGCCGACGCGATCGACCCCGGCGAGCTGCGCGGGGAGATAGAGATGCAGGGGGTGTGGTTCGCCTACGAGGAACCGGAGTGGGCGCTACGGAACGTCGATCTGCACGTGCCTCCCGGACAGACGCTGGCGCTGGTCGGATCGACCGGCGCCGGCAAGTCGACCTTCGCCAAACTGGTCGCCCGCTTCTACGACCCCCAGCGCGGCAGAGTGCTGGTCGACGGGCACGATCTGCGCGGAGTGCGGCAGGCGGCTCTGCGGCGCCGGCTCGGGATCGTCCCCCAGGAGGGGTTCCTCTTCTCCGGGACCGTCGCGGAGAACATCTCCTTCGGCAGGCCTGAGGCAGGCCGAGGTGAGATCGAGGAGGCGGTCGCGGCGGTCGGGGCTTCGGGCTTCATCGCCTCCCTCCCGCAGGGCCTCGACACCCAGGTCGGCGAGCGCGGGATCCAACTCTCGGCCGGGCAGCGCCAACTGGTCGCCTTCGCCCGGGCGCTGCTCGCCGAGCCGCGGATCCTGATCCTCGACGAGGCGACCTCCAACGTTGACGTGCGCACCGAGAAGACGATCGAGCGCGGCCTGGAGCGGCTGCTCGCCGGCCGCACGGCGATCGTCATCGCCCACCGGCTCTCGACGATCCGCCGAGCCGGCAAGATCGTCGTCCTCGAAGGAGGCGAGATCGCCGAGTCCGGAACTCACGAAGAGCTGATCGACGCGGGCGGGCCCTACTCACGCCTCTACGGGGCGTGGGCGAGGTCCGCCGCCTGAGCTATCCCGGCCCTACACCGCCACTTGGCGGTGAAGCGCCGCCACTCGATCCGCCTCCACCACCCGCGCTGCCGCCACCGGCCGCTCCGCCCGTCGGCGCGGCCGGGGCCGCGGGGGCAGGCTCCGGCGACGGTGAGGCAGGAGCCGGAGCATCTGGCGCCGGAGCCGAGGTGGACGGCTCCGTGCCGGCGGCGGCAGGAGCGCCGGGGGCGTCGCCGCAGTCCTCGAGCCCGTAGGCGTCTGCCGCAGAGCGGAACTCGGCCAGCGCCGACTCGGCTGCGGACTGCGCCGCGGATAGGGCGTCGTCGTCGTTGCGCGCCGCCGCGAGCTGCGCCTCCTCCTCGGCCTGCGCAAGATCGTCCGCGGCGCTCAGCACCGGCGTCAAGCCGGCGCCGTCCTCGGGATCGCCGAGGCCGCGCAGCCGCTCGACCATCCCCCCGTAGAGGTCGGCGCGCTGGCCGACCTGGTCGGCGACGTCGCTCGTCGTCGAGTCGACGGTGCCCACAGCCGCGTTCACCTCGGCGCAGATCGCGTTGGCCTGGGCGATGTACTCCTCCTTGGAGAGGGTCGGCGCCGCCACTGTCTGCGCAGGTGCCGTCGCCTGCTGCCCGGCAGAGGAGTCCTCATCGCCCCCACCGCAGCCCGAGATCGCAAGGCCGACGACAGCGCACACGGCAAGCAGCGCAACAAGTCGTCTACCCGCAGGCCCCATGGAGGCAGCGAAGGTAGCAGAGGTGTTCACCGGATCAGGCTGCATGCAAGGCGATGGCCTTGTCCGTACTCCGGGGCGTGGACTCGAACCACGGCTTCCAGGTCCAGAACCTAGCGGGCTACCAACTACCCCACCCCGGATCGACCTCCACGATATCTGGGCGGCGTGATCGCCGGCTTGTGCGCGCTCAGGTGATCTGACCGAGGTCGGTGTCCGGATCGGCGAGCGCCTCGACCGAGCCGGAAACGTCGGCGCCCTCTGCGAGCAGCCGTCGCGCCTCGGACAGGTCCTCGGAGCGCCCGACGGAGAGGGCGCCGGCGACCTTACCGCCTTTCAGATACCAGACCAGGAACTCCTCCGAGTCCGGGTCTCCCCTCCAGGCCTCCTCGTCCCATTCGCTCGCCGGGCCGACATATTCGAGGCTCGCCCAGTCGGCCAGGTCGCTGAAGAAGTAGGGCACCACGTCGTAGTCGCGGCCGTCGCCGAGCATGTTGCCGGCCGTCGCCAGCCCCTGCTGCATGGCGACGTCCCAGTGCTCGACCCGCAGCCGCCTGCCGTGCACGACGCTGTCGTAGGAGCAGCAGTCGCCCGCCGCGAAGACGCCCTCGGCGGACGTCTCCAGCTTCGAGTCGCAGACGACGCCGTCGTCGACCTCCAGGCCGGCGCGCTGGGCGAGCATCGCGTCGGGCCGCACGCCGGCGCCGACCACCACGGCGTCGCACTCGACAGAGCGGCCGCTCTTGGTCACCACCGCGGTCACCCGCCCGTCCCCCTCGAAGGCCTCCAACTCCTCGCCCCCCAGCACCTCGACCCCCTTGGACTCGAGCAGGTCCTGGAACCAGCGGCCGGCGCCGGCGCCGAAGGTCCGCGACAGCGCAACGTCCTCCATCATCACGATCGTGCACTTGGCGCCCTTCGCGGTCAGCGAGGCGGCGACCTCGGTGCCGATGTAGCTGCCTCCGATCAGGACCACGTGCTCGGCGGACTCGGCGTCGGCCCGGATAGCGTCGGAGTTGCCGAAAGCTCGCAGGTAGTGGATCCCCTCGTTCTCGGCTCCCTCGACGCGCAGCAGGTTCACCATCGCGCCGGTGGCGAGCAGCGCCTTGCCGAAGGCGATCTCCTCGCCGCCCTGCAGCTTCGCGGTCCGCTGCGCCGCCTCGAGTGACATCACGTTGCGGCCGATCGCCAGCTCGACGTCGTTCTCCCCGTACCAGTCCGGGGGGTTGACGTAGGCATCGCTGCGGCGGGCCTCGCCGCGCAGGTACTCCTTCGAGAGCGGCGGCCGCTCGTAGGGCGGCTCGGGCTCCCGCCCGACGAGCAGGATCGAGCCCTCCGCCCCGCGCCGGCGCAGCTCCGCCGCGCAGTGCGCAGAGGCCATGCCCCCTCCGACGAGAAGAAAATCGACTTCGCGGTCAGCCATGCCGCCGGCCGGCCGAGCTAGGCGACGCTGCCGTCGCCGTTGTCATGGGGTCCGAGCAAGGCCTTCAGGTCGTCCTCCTTACCCGGATCGAGAACGGCCAACACCTCGTCGCCCGCCTCGAGCACCGTGTCGGGGCCCGGGACGAAGCCGCGCCCGTCGCGCAGGACGGAGATCAGCAGGCTGCCCTCGGGCATCTGCAGGTCGCCGACCCGCTTGCCGGTCACCCGCGAGCCCTTGCCGAGCAGCATCTCGATGATCTCCAGCCGCTCTTCCTGCAGGTCGAGCAGGTGGACCAGCCCGTACTCGGGCACCTCGTGCTCCAGCAGGCGCAGGATGAGATCGGTCGCCGAGACAGAGGGCTTGACGCCGAGCAGGTCGAAGTGCTCTCGGTTGCGGGGGTTGTTGACCCGGGCGATGATCCTCTCGACCTCGTACTTGTCGGTGGCGACCTGGCAGATCAGCATGTTGTCCTCATCGTCGCCGGTGACGGCGATCACCATGTCGGCGCGCTGGATCCCGGCCCGCTCCAGCACCCACAGCTCAGATGCGTCCCCGTACTGGACGCTGTGCTCCAGCTCCTGCTCGACCGTCAGATAGCGACCGCGATCGGCTTCGATCAGCGTCACCTCGTGGTCCTTCTCGAGCAGCTCCCGTGCCAGGTTCCATCCGACCTTGCCGGCTCCGACGACGATGATGTACATCGCTAGGCGGCCTCCGAGGCGCCGGCGGCGCCTCGGGCCGCGGCGCGCACGTCCTCGGTCAGCATCTCGATCGCGACCTTGGTCGGGCAGATCGTGTGCAGGCCCTGCTCGCGGTACCACTCGGCCCGGTACGGGTCGAGGATCCGCGCGATCACCGTCGGCACCTCGTAGCGGCGCTGGGCGATCTGCGAGATCACGATGTTGGTGTTGTCGCCGTTGGTGGAGGCGATGAAAGCGTCGGCCCGCTCTATCCCCGCCTCGACGAGCGCGTCGACCTCGAGCCCGGTGCCGACGGTGAAGCGTCCGCCCATGTCCTCCCAGCTCTTATCGAGACCGAGCTCGAGGCGGGCGTGGGACTCGGGGTCCTCATCGAGGCAGGAGACCTCGTGGCCATCTTCGAGCATGGTGCGCGCCACCGAGGCGCCGACCCGCCCGCAACCGACGATCAGAACAAACATGATCCGGATACTAGATGGCACGCATTGATGGCGTGCGTCATCCGGGCGGGGCAGTGAGCAGGACGCGACAAGGCGCCTTCTTCAGCACGTACTCGGTGGCTGCCCCGACCTCCGCAGGCTTGGCGGCGCCGATCCCGCCGATCACCGCGCCGCCGCGGATCTTGGTCGGGGGCTCGGCGCCCATCACGATTGCCTCGACGCCGTGGCGGGCCGCCGCGTCGATAATCCCGAACCCGACGCTCCGAGCCCGCACCACCTCGGTGTCGACCTCGACGCTCTCGTACTCCTCGGCGACCTCGCGGGCGCGGTCGACCGCACGGCGGGCCTCCTCTTCGAGCGCCTCGGGAAGCTCGGCGTCGAGCGGGAGCGTGAGCGGGACATCGAGCACATAGACGACCTGGAGCGTCGCCCCGCGGCCCTCCCCATCCGGCCTGCCGTCCTCACCTGCCGCAGCGAGCCGACCCGCGGTCCCGACGATGTCGTCGTCGAGATCGGTCCCGAACACCGGCACGAGGACGTTGCGCAGCTCGATCTCCGCCACCTGCTTGGTCAGCGCCCGCTCGGTGACCGAGACCCGGCGGGTAAGGGTGGTTCCCTCGACCCCCTTGCGGTAGACGACATAGGCGATCAGCCCGAGCGCCATCCAGGCGCCGCCCACCCAGCGCGCCTCGTCGTGGTACAGGAGGACGCTGATGAAGGCCAGGCCGCTGAGCAGCGCGGCCACGATCGCCGGCGCGGGCAGCCGGGCGCCGCGCCAGGAGATGTCCCAGCCGACCCGGAACGGACGCTCGCGGTCGGGGTCGGTGACCCGCAGGCGCAGGATCGAGAGGTGGGCGATCGTGATCGCCAGGGTCGCGCCGAACGCGTAGATTCCCGCCAGCAGCTTGACGTCGGTGGGGATCACCAGGCCGACCGCGATCAGCGCTGCGACGGCGATTGCCACGTGCGGGGTCGCGTGCCGGCTGTTCAGCTTGCCCAGCCAGCTGGGGATCTGGCGGTTGAGCGCCAGGGTGTAGATGTGGCGGGAGACGCCGAGCATCGCCGTGTTGGCCGCCCAGAAGAGCACCGGCGCGGCGATCAGCGCCACACCCCAGCGCATCACGTCGGCGACCCACTCGGGCCGGTACTGGGAGACGATCCCCAGCACCGGGCTCTCCACGTAGGTGGTGCCGAGCTCCGTCTCCGGCCCCTGCGGGCCGGAGACCACCGGCAGGGCCATCAGCGCAACCGCCGCCATGCCCGCGTAGGCGAGCGGCAGCGCCACCGCGCCGACCGAGACGATCCTGCGCAGGTCTCGGCGGCGAACGTCGATGTCGGGCGCAAGGTCGGCCGCCGCTTCGATGCCCGAGTAGGCGAGCATCGCCAGCACCGCCGCGTAGACGATGTCGACGAAGCCGGGCTGGCCGAGGACCTGCAGCTGGTCGACGAGCCGCTCGGGATGCAGGACCGCGAGCAGGCCGACGACGATCACCGCCACCTGGAGGAGGACGTCGGCGAGGGCGAACACGGCCAGCATCCACTGCCTGCTGCGGCCGGTCAGGTCGAGGGCGTTGAGCACCGCGACGGCGGCGACGACCAGCACCGCGACGCCCAAATCCCAACCAGGCGAGTCGACCGCTCCCCAGATCGGCTCCAGGTAGTGGGGAACCGTCACAGCCGCCAGGGCCAGCACGATCAGGTAGTCGATGAGGATCGCCCAGCCGGCGATGAAGGCGATCAGCTCGTTGAAGGCGTGGCGGGCAAAGGTCGAAGAGCCCCCTCGCTCACGGAACATCGCGCCGCCCTCCACATAGCTGAGCGCGGTGAGCACGAAGAGCGCTCCGGCCGCCAGGAAGATCAGCGGAGTCAGGCCGAGGCCGCGGTCGGCGACGACCCCGAGCGCGAAGTAGATCGAGAAGCCGATGCCCGAGTAGGCAACGGCGAACAGCCAGGGAACGCCGAGGCCGCGCCGCAGCAGCGGGCCGACCCTGGAGGGCCGCTCCCCGCTCACCGAGCCATCCGGGAAGAGAGCCACAGCCGGCCCGCGCCGACCGCGACGAAGGCCAGGCCCATCAGAACGCCAACGGACAGCGGCCCGCCCCCGGCGACGAGCGTGGCTCCGACCAGCGCCGCTCCCAGGGCCAGAAATACGATCGAGAGGACGCGCACGGAGCCGTGGTAGATGCGCTCAGGCGACGTCATCGCTGCGATTCTAGGAATCGGGGCACGCTCATCGCGGCATCATCGGCGCCGGCGCACCGTGCACGGACGGGTCGGAGACGACGATCACCCGGCAGGGGCGCTCCCCGAGGACCGTCTCCAGAGTCTTGTCGTAGAACGGCGCTCCGCTGCGGTAGCGGAGCCCGACCACGACGGCGGCCGCGTCGATCTCCTTCGCCTCCTCGGCGATCGAGTAGCCGGCCTGGCCGGGACGGACTCGCTCGACGTGCCCGGTGACGCGCAACCCGCCGATCAGCTTCGCCTGCTCGACCTTGCTCTGCGCCTCGGTTTCCTTCTCGCGCAGGTCGGCGTCGAGCGGCAGGTGCGTCGGCACGCTGAGCATCGAGTGGATGTGGATGCCACGGCGACGTCGGGAGGCCAGCTTCACCGCGGTTGCGACCATCTCCTCGGAGAAAGGCTCGCCGTCGCGGAACGCTACGACGACGCTTTGGTACTCGACCTCCTCGACCCCGAGCGGCTCCGGCATCACCACCTTCACGGTCTGCCGCAGACCCAGCTTCTGGTTGCGGCGGTAGAGCACGTAGATGGCCAGGCCGACCGCCATCCAGGCGGTGCCGATCAACAGGGTGCGGGTGTTGAGCGCCATCACGACGATCCAGGCGGAGAAGGTGCCGAGGCCGCCGAGCAGCCCGGTCAGCGGCAGGTCGGTGCCGAACAGGCGCACGTTGCCACGTGGCTTGAAGGTTCGCTGCTCGGAGTCCGGGTAGAGCCGGCGCAGCCGGACCACGGACACATGCGCGACCGTGAAGGAGAGCATCGCGCCGAACGAGTACATCGTCGCCAGCAGCTCGGTCTCTCCCGGCAGCAGCGCGACCGCCGAGACGATGCCGAAGAGGACGATCGCGATGTAGGGAGTGCCGAAACGGGGATGGATCGCGCGGATCTTCTCCGGCAGCTGCCGGTACTGGCCCATCGAGAAGGTGAGGCGCGAGAGGCCGATCAGGCCGGCGTTGGTCGCGATCACCAGGATGATCGCCGCGAGCACGCCGACGTAGATGCGCAGGGCCTCCGTGATCGCATCGGCCAGGCCGAGGTTGTCGACGATGCCGAGCATCGGGTTCTCGGCATAGGTCGTCGCCAGCTCGGTGGTGTACTGCCCGCCCTGTTCCGCCACCGGCATCGCCGAGAGGGCGACGATCGGGATCAGCAGGAAGAGGACGAGCACCGCGGTCACCACCAAGCCGACGGCCCTGGGCACGGTCCGGGGTGCGTCCCTCGCCTCCTCGGACATGTTCGAGAGGGTCTCGATCCCGGTGTAGGCGATCATCCCGACGGCGATGCCGAGCGCGAAGTTGCTCCAGGTTGGCGCGACCCCCAGCTCGACGTTGGATACGAGGATCTCCGGGTTGAGGACCAGGGCGATCCCGATCGAGACGATCACGACCTGGGTCATCAGGTCCGCGACCGCGAGGACGATGTTGAGCCTCGCCGACTCGCGGCTGCCGATCACGTTGACGCCGATCAGCAGCGCCACCAGCAGCACCCCGCCGATGACGTCGGCGGGATTGCGGGCCAGCGGCTCCCAGAAGACCGAGAGGTAGTGGGGGACGAAGAAGGCCGAGATCGCGACCGTGATCACGTAGTTGAGGACCTGGCCCCAGGCGGCGAAGAAGCTGACCAGCTCGTTGAAGGCGTGGCGCGCGAAGCTGGAGGAGCCGCCGGCCTCCGGGTACATCACGGTCGCCTCGGCGTACGTGGCGGCGGTGCAGATGAAGATCAGCCCCGAGATCAGGAAGACCAGCGGCGTCATCCCAAGCGCGAAGACGGCGACGACGCCGAGCGCGTAGTAGATCGAGGAGCCGACGTTGCCGTAGGCGGTCGAGAAGAGCGCCCCGACGCCGTGCACGCGGCGCAGCGCCTCCTCGCGTGGATGCCTCTCGGCCATCAGGCCGAATATACGGAGGGCGCCGGTGCCCTTACCCCGTGCACCGGCGCCCTCTCGCTACGTGCTTAGAAGTGGACGATCGGGATGATCAGGATCGCGACGATGTTGGCGACCTTGATCATCGGGTTGATCGCCGGGCCGGCGGTGTCCTTGTAGGGGTCGCCGACCGTGTCGCCGGTCACCGAGGCGGCGTGCGCCTCGGAGCCCTTGCCGCCGAAGGCGCCGTCCTCGATCAGCTTCTTGGCGTTGTCCCAGGCGCCGCCGCCTGCAGTCATCGAGATCGCGGCGAAGAGGCCGACGACGATCACGCCGATCAGCAGGCCGCCGAGCGCGTTGACGCTGAGCAGGCCGACGATCACCGGGACCCCGATCGGGATCAGCGACGGAAGGATCATCTCCTTCTGGGCAGCGGCCGTGACGATCGCCACCGTCTTGCCGTACTCCGGCTTCTCGGTGCCCTCCATGATCCCGGGGTGCTCGCGGAACTGCTTGCGCACCTCCTCGACCACCTGGCCACCGGCGCGGCCCACCGACTCGATCGCCAGGGCGCTGAACAGGTAGACCATCATCCCGCCGATTATCAGGCCGATCAGCACATCGGGCGAAGAGAGGTTGAACAGCGAGTCGAGGTCCAAGCCGGCCGGGGCCTCTTCGGCCAGCTCGAACTTGAAGGCCGCGAACAGGACCAGCGCCGCCAGCGCGGCGGAGCCGATCGCGTAGCCCTTGGTGACGGCCTTGGTCGTGTTGCCGACCGCGTCGAGCGGGTCGGTGACGTTGCGCACTTCCTCCGGCAGCTCCGCCATCTCGGCGATGCCGCCGGCGTTGTCGGTGATCGGCCCGAAGGCGTCGAGGGCGACGATCAGGCCGGTCAGCGAGAGCTGTGCCATGACGGCGACGCCGATCCCGTAGATCCCCGCCAGCTCGTTGGCGCCGAGGATCGCCATGGCGATGACGATCGCCGGCGCGGCGGTCGACTGGAAGCCCTGCGCGAGCCCCTGGATGATGTTCGTCGCGTGGCCGGTGACCGAGGCCTCGGCGATCGTCTTCACGGGACGGAAGCGGGTCGACGTGTAGTAGTCGGTGATCACGAACAGGAACGCGGTCACGGCGACGCCGATCACCGCGCAGAGCCAGAGGTCGGTGGCGCTGATCGCGTCGGCGGCGGTGCTGACGACGCCGAGCCGCAGCGGCTCGCCCATCAGCCAGTCGGTGACCGGGTAGAAGGCCGCGATCGAGAGGACCCCGGAGATGATCAGGCCCTGGTAGAGGGCTCCTTCGACCCGGTCGGAGCTGGTGCGGACGGAGAGCGCCCCGATGATCGAGGCGATGATCGCGACGCCGCCGATCACCAGCGGGAAGATCGCGACCTCGCGCGCGAAGTCCGTGGTGAAGGTGAGCACGCCGAGCAGCATCACCGCGACCGAGGTGACCGCGTAGGTCTCGAACAGGTCGGCTGCCATGCCGGCGCAGTCGCCGACGTTGTCGCCGACGTTGTCGGCGATCACGGCCGGGTTGCGCGGGTCGTCCTCCGGGATGCCGGCCTCGACCTTTCCGACCAGGTCGGCGCCGACGTCGGCGGCCTTGGTGAAGATGCCGCCGCCCAGCCGGGCGAAGACGGAGATCAGCGAGCCGCCGAAGCCGAGGCCGATCAGCGCGTCGACGGCCTCCTTGTCGGTGTGGTCGGTCAGGACCAGGATTCCGAAGTACCCCGCCACGCCCAGCAGTGCCAGGCCGACGACGAGCAGGCCGGTCACCGAACCGCCCTTGAAGGCGACGTCAAGCGCCGGCGGCACGCCACCGCGGGCCGCCTCGGCGACGCGCGAGTTGGCGCGCACCGAGAGGTTCATGCCGATGAACCCGGCCCCGCCGGAGAGCACGCCGCCGATCACGAAGCCGATCGCGGGCAGCACATCGCCCTGCACGATCCACAGCAGGATCGCCAGCGGCACGGCCACTACCGTGATGATCGAGTACTGGCGGCGCAGGTAGGCCGTAGCGCCCTCCTGCACGGCGCCTGAGATCTCCTGCATCTCGGCGCTGCCCGCGGACTTCGCGAGCAGGCGCTGGGTGATCAGCAACCCGTAAACAATCGCCGCCCCCGCACAGACGAGCGCAACGACGACTCCGTAATCGGTCAAGAAATCGGTCAAGTTCGGTTCCTCCGGCTGGTTTCTCCCGCTCTAAGCGGCGCGGGAGTCTATCTACGAGCGCCGATGCCGCGTCCGCCGACCCGGGCCTGCTAGCCCCGTGCCGCCCCGGCCCGGTCCGCGCCCGCCGCGTCGCCGGCGTACGTCTCGCCGGTTTCGGCGACGACGCCCCTGTATACGTCCTCGATCGAGGCTCCCTCCTCGAGCGCTCGGCGCGCCCGTTCGGCTCCGTTGCGCTCCGGCAGGTCGACTTCGATTCCCAGCAGCGAGCGGGCGGGCTCCGACCAGGCAACGACCTCCTCCAGGGCGGTCCGCGCCTCCACCTCCACCCCGCGGCGGAAATCGATCAGCCCGCCGCTCATCCCGTAGCGAATCGCCCGCCAGAGGTTCTCCTCGATCTCCCGACCGCGCAGCGGCCGCTCCGCCCCCCCGGGCCCACGCTCGTCGTAATCGAGAGCCGTCTGCGCGATGCAGGCGGCGATCAGCCCGGCCAGGGCGAACGACTCGTCCCCCCTGGTCTGCGCGTCGCAGATCCGCACCTCGACGGTGCCGAACCGGTGGTGCGGCCGCACGCTCCACCAGAGCTGCGTCGACTCGACGATCGAGCGGGTGCGCTCCAGGGTCGCGACGAAGTCCGCGTAGCTGCTCCAGTCGCCGAAGGCGCTGGGAACCCCGCAGCGGGGGAAGGTGCGGGTGAAGATCTCCGTGCGCACCGTGTGCAGGCCCGTGTCACGGCGGTCGAGAAAGGGCGAATTGGCCGAGACGGCGAGCAGCAGCGGCAGCAGCTCCCGAAGCCGGTCGCAGACGGCGATCGCCCGGTCGGCGCCGCGCACTCCCATGTGGACGTGCATGCTCCAGGTGTTGTTGCGCTGCGCGACCCAGCGCAGCTCCTCCTGGAGGCGACGGTAATGGGGGGTGTCGATGATCTGCTGGTCGAGGTAGTCGGCCCACGGATGGGTGCCGGCCGCCGCCAGGGCGATGCCACGCCGCCGCGCCAGGGCGAAGAGCCGGTCGCGGCGCTCCTGCTGGAGGCCGAGCGCGTCGGAGAAGGTCTCCGCGCGCCCGGAGCGGATCTCGATCTCGGTGTCGATCAGCTCTCCGGCTGCCGACTCGGCGAGCAATTCATCCTCGAGGCAGGCCGAGTGGAGGTCCTCGAACCGGTGGGCCAGCTCCAGCGTCTCCGGCTCGACGATCGCGAACTCCTCCTCGAGCCCGACCGTGAAGTCGGTCGAGGACTCGAATGCCTCTCGGACGCGCTCGAGCTCGAGCCCGGCGGCTTCGGCCACGATCAGGTCAGGTAGAAGTACAGGGCGTAGAGCAGGTCGACGGCGGGGCTGGAGGTGTGGACGGTCACCTCCGGCGGGACCTGGAGCAGCCGCTCCGAGTAGTTGAAGATGATCTTCACCCCCGCCTCGACCAGCTGGTCGGCGACGCCCTGGGCGGCGTCCGCGGGTACCGCGAGCACGCCGACGACGATGTCCTCTTCGTCCACGACCTTCCGCAGCTCACCGACGTCCTGCACCCGCAGATCGCCGATCTCGGTGCCGACGACCTGGTCGTCGACGTCGAACATGGCGACGATCTGGAAGCCGTGGTCGGCGAAGATGTCGGAGCTGGCGATCGCCTGCCCGAGGTTGCCGGCCCCGAACAGGGCGATGTTGTGCTGGCCGGAGGTCCGCAGGATGCGGCGGATCTCCTCGACGAGGGAGTCGACGTTGTAGCCGACCCCTCGCTTGCCGAACTTCCCGAATCCGGAGAGGTCGCGGCGGATCTGGGTCGGGTTGATGTGCGTGTACTCGGAGAGCTCCTGCGAGGAGATCGTCTCGCGACCCATCTTGCGCGCCTGGGTGAGCACCTGCAGGTAGCGGGAGAGGCGTGCCGCGACGCCGAGCGCGAGCCGATCGCCGTCGATCGCGAGCGGGGCAGGCGGAGCCTGCCCAAGCGTTTCCTCCCCGATCATCCTGTCCGCCCTTCTCCGCGCACCGCCTGCACAGTATCGAGCCTCGCCCGCAGCGCCTCCGGGTCGAAGACCAGCTCGGAGACGACCTCTCCCTCCAGCTCGACCACCGGTATCCGCTCCAGGTAGCGACGCAGCAGCGCGTCGTCGCTCTCGATGTCGATCTCGCCCAGCTCGAAATCGCAGCCGGCGACGCGCAGGCTCAGGATCGCCTCCCGCGCCTCCTCGCAGAGGTGGCAGCCCAGGCGCGAGTAGAGCGTCACCCGCGCGCTCACCGTGCTGCAGCCAGGGGCTCGCCCGTCGCGAAGGCGTCGTAGGAGAGGTAGTCGGGATACGGGAGCCGGGGGGCGAAGCGAGCCGCCGAGCCGATCATCGCGGCGTTGTCGGTGCACAGCTCCGGCGGCACGAGCTTCAGCCGCAGACTGCGCTCCTCGCAGATGCGAGTCGCGGCCTCGCGCAGTGGGCCGTTGGCGGCGACGCCGCCGCCCAGCGCGACCGCCTCCCACTCGCCGCAGCGCAGCGCCCTCTCCAGCTTGGCTGCCAGCTGGCCGACCACGGCGGCCTGAAAAGCGGCGGCGAGGTCCGCGCGGCGCTCCTCCACCCCGTCCGGGCCGAGATCGCGGCAGAGGTAGACGAGCGCCGTCTTCAGGCCGCTGAAGCTGAAGTCGAGGCCCGGATCCCGACTCATCGCCACCGGCAGCTCGAATGACTCCGGGTCGCCGCCGGCCGCCAGCCTCTCCAGCGCGGGGCCGCCGGGGTAGCCGAGGCCGAGCACCCGGGCCGCCTTGTCGAGCGCCTCGCCGGCGGCATCGTCAAGCGTCCGGCCGAGCGTCTCGTGGCCGGAGCGGTCGTGGACACCGGCGAGCAGTGTGTGGCCGCCGCTCGCGATCAGGCAGAGGAAGGGCGGGTCGAGGGGCTCGGGCTCGAGGAAGGCGGAGGCGACGTGTCCCTGGAGATGGTCGACCGGGACCAGCGGCAGGCGGCGCGCCGCGGCGATCGCCTTGGCCGTGCTGAGCCCGACCAGCAGGGCGCTGATCAACCCCGGCCCGGCGGTGACCGCGACGGCCTCCACGTCGTCGAGCGAAGCGCCCGCCTCGGCCAGCGCCGCCTCGACGACGGGAGCGACGAGCTCGAGGTGGTGGCGGGCGGCGACCTCCGGAACCACGCCGCCGTAGCGGTCGTGCGCCGCGGCCTGCGAGGAGACGACGCTGGAGCGCACCTTCGCGCCCTCCAGCACGGCCGCGCAGGTGTCGTCGCAGGAGGTCTCTACGGCGAGGATCACCGGTCGAGCCACATGATCAGGGCATCCTCGCCGTTGTCGTGGTAGTAGCGGGGGCGGACGCCGGCGGAGCGGAAGCCGAAGCGCTCGTACATGGAGATCGCCTGCCGGTTGGAGACGCGGACCTCGAGCGTCAGCGGCAAGCCCTCCCCCGCCTCCTCGAAGAGCCGGGCGATGAGGCGGGTTGCCACACCGGAGCGGCGGCGCTCCGGTGTCACGGCGACGTTCATCAGGTGCCAGACCCGGTCGTAGCGGGAGCAGACCAGGTAGCCGATCAGCTCGCCCCCCTCGCTCGCGGCGAGGCAGATGCCCGAGGGCTTGGACAGCTCCAGCACGAACATCGCCAGCGACCAGGGAGTCGGGAAGGAGCGCCGCTCGACGGAGATGACCGCCGGCAGGTCGCTGTAGGAGAGACGCCTGACGCGCAGCTCGCCGGTAGCGTCAACCCTCTCGCTTTGCAGTGTCTCGCTCACGCCAGCGGTCCGCGTCCGGCGGCCTCAGGTAGATCGGAGCGAGCGGCTCCGAGCCAGTGTCCGCGGCCTGCCCGGCGAGCGCGCAGACGTGCCGCGCCGCGACCCGATGGACCTGGTCGTCGTCTGGGACGTCGATTCCGTGCCCGACCAGCTCATCGCGAAAGCGTAGCGCCCCCGAGCCGGCAGCCCGGGGCGGCGCGGGCAGCGCCGAGAGGCGCTCGAGCAACCGCTCCGGCGCTGCCACGAAGGGCTCCCAGAGGCGCTCTCCGCCGCTCGAATAGAGGGCGGCGAACACCTCGCCGCGGCGCGCGTCGAGGACCGCGAGGCCCTCTCCGGGTCCCAACTCGCACAGGCCCCGCCCCAGGGCGTCCAGCGTGCAAACGCCGGCGACGGGGATGCCCCGCGCGGTCGCGATCCCCCTGGCCGTGGCGATCCCGATGCGCAGGCCCGTGAACGACCCTGGGCCGAGGCCGACCGCAAGCAGGCCGACGCTTCCCCAGCCGCCGGCCGCCTCGACCGCCCGCTCGACCTCCGGCAGCAGGGCCGTAGTGTGCCGGGGCCTGCCGCCTTCGGCCGGCCCCTCGACGGATTCGAACAGCGCGCCCCCGTCCCGGGTGACGCCGACGACCGTGTCAGCGGTCGCCGTGTCAAACCCCAGAGCGATCAGGTCCTACCGCCGCTGGTTCCGGTTCCGGTTGCGCGGGTTGTTCGGCATCACGACGAAGACGTACCTGCCGACCCGCTTGCCCTTGACGAACCAGAAGACGACGTGCCGGCCGACGATGTTGGAGCGGACCCGGTTGACGTACAGCTGGCCGCGGTCGGCGCGCTGGCCCCGAGCGCAGAGGCTGCGCTTGGTCGGGAAGCGGACGCACACCGAGTAGCGGACGTCCGCCCTGGTGCTGCGGAAGAAGGCGCCCTTCTTATGGCGTTGCTTGCAGAAGCGTGACGGCTTCGCCTTGTCGCTCACGCCGCAGGCGACGTACTTGCGAAACGCGGCCGCATCCGCGGCCGCCGGCACGGCCGCCACCAGCAGCGCGGCCCCGGCCAGCGCCACCACAAAAGTCCTAGCTCCCCACATCTTGGGAGTCACTCCCTTCAAGTCTCGTTTGCGCGAGCAAGGCGGCGATGCTACAGCGCCTCACCACTATCCGAACACGCTCGGATGCGCATTGCTGCGGCATGCGTCAAACGACCTCGATCGTGCGCCGGTCGCCTCCCCCGTGCTCGATGCGAACCTCCAACGCCGCGTCGAGGCCACGCTCCCCGGCCGCCGGCCACTCCACGAAGGCAACCGCGTCGGGGGTCAGGTAGTCGTCGAGCAGCCCCGGGTCCTCGCCCTCGACGTCGCCGAGCCGATAGAGGTCGAGGTGCGAGACCGGCAGCGTCCCCCGGTAGCGCTGCCCGAGGGTGAAGGTCGGCGAGGTGACCGGCCCCTCGACGCCGAGCGCCCGGCAGGCGCCCCTGATCAGGGTCGTCTTGCCCGCGCCCACCTCGCCGCGCACCAGGACCACGTCCCCGGGTGCGAGCCGGGCGGCGATTCGCGCCCCGAGCGCCTCGGTCTCCGCGGCGGAGCCCGTCTCCACCTTCTCCGCGCCGCCGCTCAACCGAACATGTCGAGCTGGTCGTCGCGGGGAGGCTTGCTCGGGCCCTCCTCCCCTTCCCCCGCGTTCCCGGCAGGAGGCTCCGGGGGGTCGGGCAGCGGCCCGGAGAGCAGATCGGGGAGCTTGGCGAAGTCTTCGCGCAGGGTGTCGGCCATGGCCGGCGTGCGCAGCGCCGCGGCCGGGTGAAGGAGCGGGAAGAGGAAGACAGTGCGGTCGCCCAGCGCCTTCACCTGCGGTGTGCCCCGCACCTTCGTGATCCCGGTCGGGCTGCCGCTGAGCAGCTTGGTCGCGAAGTTCCCCAGCGTGCAGACGACCCGGGGCTCGATCAGCCGCGCCTGCTCGAACAGGTAGGGACGGCAGGACTCGATCTCCAGGGGCTGGGGGTCGCGGTTCCCCGGTGGGCGGCACTTGAGGACGTTGGCGATGAAGACGTCCTCGCGGGAGAGGCCGATCTCGCCCAGCAGCTCGTTCAGCAACCCGCCGGCCCGGCCGACGAACGGCAGCCCCTGGCGGTCCTCCTCCGCCCCCGGCGCTTCGCCGACGAACATCAGGTCGGCGTCGGCGTTGCCGGCGCCGAAGACGACCTTGGTGCGGGTCTCCGACAACGGGCAGCGCACGCACGTCGATGCTTCCTCGTAGACCTCGACGAGGCGGGCGCGGCGCTCCTCGGTCGCCTCGCTCGTCATCCGCCCCCCGGCGACTCCCCCGCCGCCCTCCGACGCTTCGCCTCGGCGAGCCGCTCCTGGCGGGCCCCCTCCCGCTCGCGCCGCCGCGACTCGCTGTCCCGGACCCGAGGCCCACGCGGCAGCCTGCCCGGCGGCGACACGGTGGAGAACAGGCGCTTTGCCTCATAGGCGCCGCAGGAAGGGCAGCGCGGCACCTCCTCGGAACCGGCCACCAGCTCCTCGAAGCGATGCGTGCATCTCTCACACTCGTACTCGTAGATCGGCATCCACCCTCTTTATAATCGGTTCCGGCCGTGACCCGAAGGGTATGAGGGCATGGACCGCCTGATGAGGATCGTCCGCGACAAGACGAAGCTGCGCGCGGCGCTGGACGCGTCGCGCAGCGCCGGGCACCCGATCGGCCTGGTGGCGACGATGGGCTTCCTGCACGAGGGGCACCTCTCGCTGCTCCGCGCGGCCCGCTCCGAGTGCGATGTGGTGGTCGTCAGCTCCTTCGTCAACCCGGCTCAGTTCAGCCCCGGTGAGGACCTCGACCGCTACCCCCGCGACGAGGAGCGCGACGCCGCGCTTGCCGAAGCGGAGGGCGCCGACTTCCTCTACGCGCCGGAGGCGTCCGAGGTCTACCCCGAGGGCTTCGCGACCGCGGTGACGGTCGAGGCCACGTTGACCGAGGTCCTCTGCGGCAGCGCGGGGCGGCGTGGGCCGGAGCACTTTCGAGGCGTGACGACCGTGGTCGCGAAACTGTTCAACACCGTCGGGCCCGACATCGCCTACTTCGGGCAGAAGGACGCGCAGCAGGCGGCGGTCATCCGGCGCATGGCCCGCGACCTCGACTTCCCGGTCAGGATCGAGGTCCTGCCCACCGTCCGCGAGACGGACGGGCTGGCGATGAGCTCGCGCAACGCCTACCTGAGCGAGGAAGACCGTGGGCGGGCCACGGCCCTCTCGCGGGCGCTGCGCGCAGCCGAGGAGGGGACGCGGGCGGAATCGCTCGCCGCCGGGCTGAAGGCGGCCCACGGCGAGCTGGCGGCCGCCGGCATCGAGCCCGAGTACCTGGAGGCGCGCGACGCGGAGGATCTCAGCGAGACGGCAGCCCTGAACGGCCGCCCCGTGCTGGTCGCCGTCGCCGCCCGCGTCGGCGGCGCGCGGCTGATCGACAACGTCCTGATAGAGCCATAGGCAAGGGAGGCCAATGCAGCGGCAGATGCTGAAATCGAAGATCCACCGGGCGACGGTGACCGACTGCGACGTCGACTACGTCGGCAGCATCACCATCGACCCGGAGCTGATGGCGAGCGCCAACCTGCTCCCCAACGAGCAGGTCCATGTCTGGGACATCGACAGCGGCTCGCGCTTCGTCACCTACGTGATCGAGGGCGACCCGGGCGCGGGAGAGATGCAGATCAACGGCGCCGCCGCCCACCTGACCAGGCCGGGCCACAAGATCATCGTCGCCTCCTTCGGCGCCTACGACGAGCGCGACCTGGAGGCCTACTCGCCGGTCGTCGTCCACGTCGACGCCGGCAACGGGATCGTCCGAGTGGACAGCCATCCGGAGGTGCTGCTGGGCGGCCCGGCTCCGACCGGCTCCGAAGAGGTGCCGGGCTCGCTCTCCCCCGGCTTCGAGGGAGGGCTGCCTTGATGAGCGCGGAGCGCGCGCCGGTGACGCTCCCCCGCCTGGCGGAGATGAAGGAGGCGGGCGAGCCGATCGTGATGGTCACCGCCTACGACTACCCCTCGGCCGGGATCGCCGAGGAGGCGGGAGCCGACATCGTCCTGGTCGGCGACACGGCGGCGATGGTCGTGCTCGGCTATCCCGGCACCGAGCCGGTCTCCATGGACGAGATGATCGTGCTGGGCAAGGCCGTGCGGCGCGGGCTGGAGACGCCGTTGATGGTCGGCGACATGCCGATGGGCAGCTACGAGGCGAGCAACGAGCTTGCGGTGCAGAGCGCCCAGCGGATGGTCAAGGAGACCGGCTGCCAGGTGGTCAAGCTGGAGGCCGGCGGGATCTCCGTAGAGCGGGCCAGGGCGATCGTCCGCGCCGGAATCCCGGTGATGGGGCATGTCGGCCTGACGCCGCAGACGGCAACGGCGCTTGGCGGCTACAAGACCCAGGGGAAGACCGCGCAGAGCGCGATCCGGCTCTGCGAGGACGCGCTGGCGCTGCAGGCGGTCGGCTGCTTCGCGATCGTCTTCGAGGCCGTGCCCGCGGCGATCACGGAGGCGATCGTCGCCAAGCTGGAGGTGCCGACGATCGGCATCGGCGCCGGCCCCGCCACCGCCGGCCAGGTTCTTGTCTTCCACGACCTGGTCGGGTTGACCACGGGCAAGGCACCGAGATTCGTGAAGCGCTTCGCGGACGCCCGCGGGACGATGGTCGGCGCCGTGCGCGACTACGCGGACCAGGTCCGTAGCGGCAGCTTCCCGGCGGCCGGGCACGTCTACAGCGTCGAGCCGTCCGAGCTGTCGGAGTTCCACGACTACCTGACGCAGGAGAGCCTGGCGTCGAAGAAGTCGTGGGACTGGGAGCCGCTGCCCTAGTCCCTGAACTCGATCTCTTTGAGGGCTCGAGCCGGGGCGCCGGCGGCAATGGTGCGTGGAGGGATGGAGCTGGTGACCACGGAGTTGGCGCCGATCACGCAGCGGTCGCCGATCGTGACACCGCCGGTGACCACGCAGTTGGCTCCGAACCAGCAATTGGAGCCGATCCGGACCGGCCCCTCCGCCGTGAAGCCCTGCTGGGTGATCGGAGTGTCGGGATCGTCGAAGCGGTGGTCGGCGTCGCCGACGAAGCAGCCGTTGGCGAACATCACGTGATCGCCGATCTCGATTTCCTCCAGCGCGGCGAGCATCGTGTTGCGGTTGAGGAAGCAGCCCTCGCCGATCGCGATGCGGGCCTGCGGCGCCAGCGTCAGCCAGCAGCCCGGCTCCAGCAGGGTGCCGGCGCCGATCGTCAGCCGCCCCTCGTCGAGCGCCTCCAGCACCTCGCCCTCGACCGGCATGCGGACGAAGAACCCGCCGTGGGCCGCGTGGCGGGCAAGCCGCCAGCGGCGCAGGGGCCGGCGGTTGCGCTCGTACCAGCGCCGCTTCGCCCACCACAGCCGCCATCCGGTCTGCTCCGCCACTGACGGGAGCTTCCCAAAGAGCGGAGGCAGTCGTACATAGACTTGCGCCGTGGCCAAGCTGCGCGGTGGCATCGACCTCGGCGGGACGAAGATCCAGGCCGCGATCGTCGACGGCCGCAACACCGTCCGCGGCGAGGCTCGGCACCCGACCCCGCGCGACGGTGGCGGCCCGGCCGCGATCGCAGCGGCGATGGCCGACGCGCTGCGCGAGGCAACCGGAGCCGCCGGGGTGGAAAGCGGCGAGCTGGAGGGCGTCGGCGTCGGCTCGCCCGGCGACGTCGACGAGAAGAGCGGGACCGTCGCGGCGGCCAGAAACCTGGACGGCTGGGAGGGAAGCTTCCCGCTCGCAGGGGCGCTCTCCGAAGCACTGGGCGTCGACGTTCGGGTTGGCAACGACGTCCAGGTCGCGGTCGAGGGCGAGTACCGGCTCGGCGCCGGCAAGCAGTTCGACTCCGTGCTCGGCGTCTGGTGGGGCACCGGGGTCGGCGGCGGGCTGATCCTCGAGGGGGACCCCTGGCTGGGGCGCGGGGCCGCCGGGGAGATCGGCCACACCGTCGTCAAGCGCGGCGGGGCGAAGTGCCCCTGCGGGCGCAGGGGCTGCCTGGAGGCATACGCCGGGCGGGCGGCGATGGAGGCAAAGGCGCGCCGGGCGCACGAGAAGGGCAAGAAAACCGACCTCTTCGAGCTGATGGAGAAGCACGACCGCGAGCGGCTGACCAGTGGCATCTGGGAGCGGGCCCTCGACCACGGCGACAAGCTCGCCGAGAAGCTGCTCGAGCGGGCGGTGAAGATGCTCGGCACCGGGATCGCCTCCGCGGTCAACCTGCTCGACATAGAGGCGGTGGTGATCGGCGGTGGACTCGGAACCCGCTTCGGCGAGCGCTACATGGAGCCGCTGACGAAGGAGATGGGCAAGCACCTCTTCGTCGACGAGCGGCCGCCCGCGGTCGAGGTCGCGGCGCTCGGCGACCTGGGCGGCGCCGTCGGCGCCTCGCTGCTCGTCGCCTAGGCCGCGACCGGCTCGCGCTGCTTCTTGCGCGGCTTGGCGCTCTTGCGCTTCGGCTTCGCCGGCTCGAGCAGCTCGGCGAGAAAGCTGCCGGTGTAGGAGGCGGGTTCCGCCGCCACCTCTTCCGGTGTGCCGGAGGCGACCAGCTCTCCCCCCTCCTCGCCGCCCTCGGGGCCAAGGTCGATGATCCGGTCGGCGGTCTTGATCACGTCGAGGTTGTGCTCGATCACGACAACCGTGTTGCCGACGTCGACCAGCCGGCTGAGCACGTCGAGCAGCCGCTGCACGTCGGCGAAGTGCAGCCCGGTGGTCGGCTCGTCGAGGATGTAGAGGGTGTCGCCGGTGGCGACCTTGGACAGCTCCGTCGCCAGCTTCACCCGCTGCGCCTCGCCGCCGGAGAGCGTCGTCGCCGGCTGCCCGAGCCGGATGTAGTCGAGGCCTACGTCGTGCAGGGTGCGAAGCCGGCGGGCGATCTTCGGCACGTTCTCGAAGAAGGTGACGGCCTCCTCGACCGACATCTCCAGCACGTCGGAGATGTTCTTGCCCTTGAAGCGCACCTCCAGCGTTTCGCGGTTGTAGCGCTTTCCGTGGCACTGCTCGCAGGGGACGTAGACGTCGGGCAGGAAATGCATCTCGATCTTGATCTGGCCGTCGCCCTTGCAGACCTCGCAGCGCCCGCCCTTGACGTTGAAGCTGAAGCGCCCGGGCTTGTAGCCACGCGCCCGCGCCTCCGGCGTCTGCGCGAAGAGCTGGCGGATGTGGTCGAAGATGCTGGTGTAGGTCGCCGGGTTTGAGCGCGGTGTGCGGCCGATCGGCGACTGGTCGATGTTGATGATCTTGTCGATCTGGGAGAGGCCGTCGATCCCGTCGTGGGCGCCCGGTCGGAGCTTCGCCTGGTGCAGGCGGTTGGCGACGGCGTGATGCAGCGTCTCGTTGACGAGGGTCGACTTGCCGGAGCCGGAGACGCCGGTCACGCAGCAGAAGACGCCGAGCGGCACCGCGATGTCGATCCCCTTCAGATTGTGCTGGGCGGCGCCCCGCACCAGCAGCGCGCCCCGCGGCTCGCGCCGCTCCTCGGGGACCTCGATCCGCTCCTTTCCGGACAGGTAGCGGCCGGTCAGCGAGGCGGCGTTCTTCTCGACCGCGCGTGGGGTTCCCTCGGCAACCACGTGGCCGCCGTGCTCGCCGGCGCCCGGGCCGAGGTCGAGCAGGTGGTCGGCTGCCCGCATCGTCCCCTCGTCGTGCTCGACGACGATCACCGTGTTGCCGAGGTCGCGGAGGCGCTCCAGCGTCGCGATCAGCTTCGCGTTGTCGCGCTGATGCAGGCCGATCGAGGGCTCGTCGAGGATGTACATCACCCCGACCAGGCTGGAGCCGATCTGCGTCGCAAGGCGGATCCGCTGCGCCTCGCCGCCGGAGAGCGTGCGGGCGGAGCGAGAAAGCGACAGGTAGCCGATGCCGACGTTCTCCAGGAAGGAGAGGCGCTCGGAGATCTCCCGCACGATCAGCCGCGCGATCGTGCGCTCCGTCTCGGTCATCTCCAGCGCTTCGATCCACTCGCGGGCGGCCCGCGCCGACATCTCGTTCAGCTCGTCGATGCCGATCCCGCCGACCTTTACCGCGAGGCTCTCCGGCCGCAGGCGGGCGCCGTCGCAGCCGGGACACGGCTGCTCGGCCATGTAGCCCTCGATCCGCTCCCGGTTGCCCTCCGAGTCGGTCTCCTGGTAGCGGCGCTCGAGGTTGTTGACGATCCCTTCGAAGCGGACCTTGTAGGAGCGGCGGCGGCCGGCGCGGTTGGTGTAGGTGACCTGGTGGCGCTCGCCGTCGGTGCCGTAGAGGAACACGTCGCGCTCGGCCTTGGTCAGCTTCTGCCAGGGCGCGTCGATGTCGATGCCGCGCTCCTCGGCGACCGCGGCGATCAGCCGTCGCCAGTAGGCGGTGATGCCGCGGTTCCAGGGCTGCAGCGCCCCCTCGGCCAGCGAGAGAGTCGGGTCGGGGACGACCAGCTCCGGGTCGATCACCCGCTGGAAGCCGAGACCGTGGCACCGATCGCAGGCGCCGTGCGGCGAGTTGAAGGAGAAGATCCGCGGCTCCAGCTCCGGGATCGAGGTGCCGCAGTTGAGGCAGGCGAACTGCTCGCTGAACAGCATCGGCTCGGGCGCCTTGCCGTTCTCCGGCACCAGCTCAACTTCGACCAACCCTCCGGCCAGCCCCGCCGCAGCCTCGACCGACTCCGAGAGCCGGCGGCGCAGGTCCGGCTTCATCGAGAGCCGGTCGACGACGACCGAGATGTCGTGCTTGTACTTCTTGTCCAGCTCGATCTCCTCGTCGAGGCGGCGCAGCTCGCCGTCGACCCTGGCGCGCGAGTAGCCCTCCAGCCGCAGCTGCTCGAGCAGCTTCCCGTACTCGCCCTTGCGGTCGCGGACCACCGGGGCCATCACCATGAAGCGCGTCCCCTCCTCGAGGGTCATCAGCCGGTCGGCGATCTGCTCCAGCGACTGCCCTGCGATCTCCTCGCCGCACTCCGGGCAGTGCGGCGTGCCGATCCGCGCCCACAGCAGCCGCAGGTAGTCGTGGATCTCGGTCACGGTGCCCACCGTCGAGCGCGGGTTGCGCGAGGTCGTCTTCTGGTCGATCGAGATCGCCGGCGACAGCCCTTCGATCGAGTCGACGTCGGGCTTCTCCATCAGGCCGAGGAACTGGCGCGCGTAGGCGGAGAGCGACTCGACGTAGCGCCGCTGCCCCTCCGCGTAGACGGTGTCGAAGGCGAGGCTCGACTTCCCCGACCCCGACAGCCCCGTCACCACGATCAGCGCGTCGCGCGGCAACTCGACGTCGATGCCCTTGAGGTTGTGCTCACGGGCACCGGAGATGACGATTCGCTCAGAAGCGGGCACGGCGCTCGATTCTACGGGGGCGAACGGGCGTTCCCGCCGGTGCCGCCCGTTCGCCGCAAGTTGCGGCGAAGGCCCGGCGGGCGTACGGTTGACGTCGGCGGGGGGCCAGTCCAACCCCAAGGAGGAGATATGTCGAACGTCGACACCGCCCGGTCCGCCTACGAGGCCTTCGGGCGCGGAGACCTGGAAGCGCTGAAGGGAGATTTCGCCGAGGACGCGGTCTGGGTGACCTCCGACGAGCTACCGCTCGGCGGAGAGACCCGCGGCCGTGACGAGATCATGGGCAACTTCGCCCAGATCCCCAACTACTGGTCATCGTTCAGCGTCGAGCCGGAGGAGTTCATCGACGCCGGCGACTACGTGATCGTCCGCGGCACTCAGCGTGCGGGCAACGACAACGGCAGCTTCGAGGCTCCGTTCGCCCACGTGATGAAGTACGAGGACGGCAAGCTGGTCCGGGGCGAGTTCCACGCCGACAGCGCCAAGGCGGCGAAGCTGCTGAGCTAACGGCGAGTCACGGCTGAGGCGGGAGGGCCGGCGCTACGCGCCGGCCCGCATCCCGTCCAGGTCGCGGCGCAGCTCCTTGATCTCGTCGCGCAGGCGGGCCGCTTCCTCGAAGCGCAGATCCTCGGCGGCGGCGACCATCTCCTCCTCCATCGCGACCAGGCTGCGCTCCAGCTCCTCGGGGCCGTCGAAGCGCTCGGCCGTCGCACTACGGCGGCGCTTGCGCGGCGCGCGGTCCTCCATCGCCAGGAACTCGGTCATCTCGGAGATCCCCTTACGCACGGTGGCCGGTGTGATCCCGTGCTCGTCGTTGTAGGCGAGCTGGATCTTGCGCCGCCTCTCCGTCTCGCGGATCGCGGCGCGCATCGAGTCGGTCTCGCGGTCCGCGTACATCAGCACCCGTCCCTCGACGTTGCGGGCGGCGCGGCCGATCGTCTGCACCAGGCTCGTCTCGCCGCGCAGGAATCCCTCCTTGTCGGCGTCGAGGATCGCGACCAGCGAGACCTCCGGCAGGTCGAGACCCTCGCGCAGCAGGTTGACACCGACCAGCACGTCGTACTCGCCAAGGCGCAGGTCGCGGATGATCTGGATCCGCTCCAGCGTGTCGACCTCGGAGTGCAGGTAGCGAACCTTGAGGCCGTACTCGAGCAGGTACTCGGTCAGGTCCTCGGCCATCTTCTTGGTCAACGTCGTGACCAGCACCCGGTCACCGGCCTCGGCCCGGGCCTTGATCTCGTTCATCAGGTCGTCGATCTGGTTCTTCGTCTCGCGCACCTCGATCTCCGGGTCGACGATCCCGGTCGGGCGCACGATCTGCTCGACGATCCGCGACGATTCGGCCCGCTCGAACGGCCCCGGGGTCGCGGAGACCATCACCAGCCGGTCGACTCGCTCGAGGAACTCGTCGAACTTGAGCGGCCGGTTGTCGATCGCCGAGGGCAAGCGGAAGCCGTAGTCGATCAGGGTCTGCTTGCGCGAGCGGTCACCCTCGTACATCCCGCCGATCTGGGGGATCGTCTGGTGCGACTCGTCGACGAAGACGACGAAGTCCTCGGGGAAGTAGTCGATCAGCGTGTGCGGAGGGCTGCCCTCGGGCCGGCCGTCGAGGATGCGCGAGTAATTCTCGATCCCCGAGGTGAAGCCGAGCTCCTTGAGCATCTCGATGTCGTAGGCGGTGCGCTGCCGCAGCCGGTGCGCCTCCAGCTGCTTGCCCTGCTCCTCCAGCTCCGCGGTGCGGGCGCTCAGCTCGGCGCGGATCTCTTCGACGGAGCGCTCCAGCGTCTCGTCCTTGGTCACGTAGTGGCTGGCGGGCCAGACGGAGACGTGGTCGATCGTGTCGAGGATCTCCCCGGTCAGCGGGTCGAAGTGCTGGATCTCCTCGATCTCGTCGCCGAAGAGGGAGATCCGGTAGGCGGACTCGGCATAGGAGGGCATGATCTCCAGCACCTCGCCGCGGGCGGAGAAGGCGCCGCGGGCCGGCGCCGAGTCGTTACGCCGGTACTGCATCTTGACCAGCTTGCGCAGCACCTCGTCGCGGTCGATCTCCTCCCCCACCTTGAACAGCTGCATCTTCTCGTTGTAGACCTGCGGCGAGCCGATCCCGTAGATGCAGGAGACCGATGCGACGATGATCACGTCACGGCGGGCGAAGAGCGCCGCGGTGGCGGCGTGACGGAGGCGATCGATCTCGTCGTTTATCGAGGAGTCCTTCTCGATGTAGAGGTCCTGGGCCGGGACGTAGGCCTCCGGCTGGTAGTAGTCGTAATAGGAGACGAAGTACTCGACCGCGTTGTCGGGGAAGAACTCGCGGAACTCGTTGCACAGCTGGGCGGCCAGCGTCTTGTTGTGGGCGATCACCAGCGAGGGGCGCTGCACCCGCTCGATCACCCCGGCCATCGTGAAGGTCTTGCCGGTCCCGGTCGCGCCGAGCAGCGTCTGGAATTGCTCTCCCGCCGTCAGCCCCTCGGCGAGGCCGTCGATCGCCTGCGGCTGGTCGGCGGTCGGCGCGTAGGCGGAGTTCAGCTTGAACTCGGACATTCAGTGAAGATAGCCGCCCGCGGGAACGGCCTTGCGCGACAGGTCAGTCGCCCTCGGGCTCCAGCAGCAGGCCCTGCGCCTGGTCGAACAGGTTCGAGAGGCCGGCGCCGGCGCCGAACAGGTCGAAGAGGCCCTGCGCCTGGTCGAACAGGGGCGCGGCGTCCTGGATCAGGTCGATCGCGTCCTCCAGAGGGACCTGCGTCGCCAGCTCACGGGCGGGAGCAGCGAGGATCGGGCTGAGGGCTCCGGCCCGCTCCGCGTCGTCGATCGCCCGCAGCAACCCGGCGCGAACGGCGGCTTCGAAGCGGGCGTCGCCGATCCCGAAGCGGCGGGAGAAGCGCTCGCGGGACTCGGGCGTGGAGAGGGCCCGGGCCAGGGCCTCGCGGGTGACTCCCAGCTCGCAGGCGGCGCCGTCCAGCGCCGAGAGGGAGAACTGCTCGGCGATCTCCTGCAGGGTGCCGGGGTCGCGCCACTCGCGCGGCTCGCAGGGGTCCTGCGCCTGCGCAGGAGCGTAAGAAGCTCCCCCCGCCGCCAGGTAGATGCCGACCAGGCAGAGGGAGGCAGCGAGCGCCGCGCCGACCAATGCCCACGATCTCGCCGAGGCGCCCATCGCGCCCTGAAGTCTCACAGCTCCACCCGCCGGGCCAGCCCGATCGGCAGCAGGGCCAGCAGGCCGAAGGCAGCGGCGATCAGGAACGAGGGGCTGAAGGCGTGCGTGGCACCACGGTCGATCTGGTCCTGGAGGTCGTCGCGCGCCTCCTCGACCGCCTCCCGCTCACCCGGGCTGCCGGGCAGCGGCTCGAAGATCGGCTCAACCACCGGCACTCTCCCCCGCTCCTCCTCCAGGCGCTCGGAGAGCCGCTCCGCCAGGTCGAGCTTCAGGAACGGATCGACCCTGGAGTCGAGAATCACCGCGGTGCCGGCGTCGACCGCTTCGCGGCGCTGCTCAGCGATGTCGGCGGTGAAGACCGGGGTCAACGTCAGCAGCCCGACGACGACCCCGGCATGGCGGGCGGAGATCGTCCAGCCGCCGTGGATCGCCTGCGGCGCGCGCCCTGCGAGGGCGGTCTCGGTCAGCGCCGAGAGGACGAGGGCGAGCCCGAGGCCGGCCAGGAGTTGCGGCGGAATCGTCAGTGCCACGTTCGCCGCCGGCAGCAGGCCGAGGCCGGCGAGGCCGCCGCAGACGAAGATCGTGCCCGCCGCGGCCCGCGCCTTGGCGCTTGGGACCAGGGGCGTCAGGCGACTTCCCGCCAGTGCCGCCAGCGGGGTCGCGGAGACGACGACCGCAGCTGTGATCGGCGTCAGCCGCCAGCCCTCGATCAGCAGCAGCACCACGAGGAAGAGAGCTGCGGCGATCGCCGCGGAGATCAGCGCCAGCGCCAGGTTCGCGGCCAGGTGCGGGCGGCCGGTGGCGCGCAGCTCCTGCTCCACGGTTGTGCGGCTGGATTCGGCGCGGGCAGCGCCGAGCAGGGGGATGCCGGCGCCGATCGCGACGGGCACCTGGAAGAGAAAGATCGACTGCCAGGAGACGAGCTCGGTGAGCACGCCGCCGACGCCGGGGCCGAGCGCGGCTCCCGTCGCTCCCGCCGCCGCCCACGCAGTGGCTGCCGAGCGCTCCGAGCCGGTCGCCGACGGCATCAGCTCGAGCGCAGCGGTGACCGCCATGGCGCCTCCCACCGCCTGCACGCAGCGCGCCGCGATAAGGGTGTTCAGCTCGGCCGCCAGGCCACAGGCGAGGCTGGCGCCCGCGAAGACAGCGAGTCCGACGGCAGCCGCCCGGCCCGGGCCCACCCGCCGCGCCGCGAGCGCAGCGGGCGCCGCGGTCAGCGCCATCACCAGGTTGAACGAGATCAGCACCCAGGTGACCGCGGAGACGCTCGTGTCCAGCTCCCGGTACATCTCCGGCAGCGCGAGGACGACTATCGAGGAGTCGGCGAGGACGAGGCCGACGGCGAGGGCCAGCGCGCGCCTCAATATCCCAGCTCCCTCGCGTATTTCTGCCTGTACTCGCGCTCCTTGGCGAGCACCTGCTCAACGTAGCTGCGCGTCTCCGGGAAGCGGATGTCGTCCAAGGTCAGGCTCGCGCCGCCCCAGCGCGCGACATTGCCCTGGCCTGCGTTGTAGGCGGCAAGGGCAGCAACCTCGTTCTGTTCGAACCGGTCGAGCAGGTGCCGGAGATAGAAGGTCCCGTAGGAGATGTTCACGTCGGGGTCGGAGAGATCTGACAGCTGGAAGTCCGTGCCGCCGCTCAGCCGCTCAACTTCGTGCGCGGTGGCCGGGGTGATCTGCATCAGGCCTCTGGCGTTGGCCTCCGAAGTCTGGTCGCGGAAGCGCGACTCGCTGAAGATCACGCCGGCGACGAGGGCCGGCTCGATCCGCCATTGCGCGGACTCCTGGCGGATGACGTCCTCGTGGCGAAGGGGCAGCAGCAGCTCCTTGACGACGTTGGTGGGGAGCACGAAGACGACCAGGATGGCGGTAACCGTAGCGACGAGCCCCGTCGCGACCAGGAACTTCTTCACCGCAGATCCTCGATCACTGCCTCGAGCTCGCGTTCGAGGTCGGCGAGCGTGCCATCGTTGGCGACAGCTATGTCGGCTCGCTCCGCCTTCTCCTCCTGGGCGAGCTGGCGCGCCTCTCGCTCGTCGACCAGCGCATGCCCCCTGGCCCCCGCGCGAGCGCGGCGCAACTCGTCGGACGCGACGATCGCGACCGTGTGGTCGAAGACACCCTCCATCTCAGCCTCGAAGAGAAGCGGCACCTCGACCACGGCGACCTCCGTGCCGGCCGGTAGCGAAGCGAGCCAGGCGCCGATCCGCTCACCGACCAGCGGATGGATCTGGCGCTCGAGCCAGGCAAGCTCCTGCGGGTCGGCGAAGACGACCTCGCCGACCCGACCGCGATCTACCATTCCGGCGGGGGCGATCTCCTCTCCCCATCGCTCGACCAGCCTGCCGAGCAGTGGCTCGGCGTCGAGCAGCTCGTGGACGACGGCGTCGCTGGGGATCGTCGCCGCACCAAGCCGCTCGAAGGCGGCAAGCGCCTCGGATTTTCCGGCGGCGATGCCGCCGGTGAGGCCGATCGTCAGCGGCGCCACTTCGGGCGCCTCAGGCCTGCTCGGCCTCGTCGTCCTCGGCTTCCGCGTCGCCGGCCTCGGCCTCGAGCCCTGCTTCTGCCCCCGGCTCCGCGCTCGGCTCTTCGGCTTCGGGCTCTTGGTCGGCCTCGACCTCAGGCGCCTCCTCGACCTCAGGCGCCTCCTCGACCTCAGGCGCCTCCTCGACCTCAGGCGCCTCCTCGACCTCAGGCGCCTCCGCAGAGTCGTCCTCGACCGCCGGCGTTTCGACCGCGGCCTCCGCCTCTTCCGCGGGACTCTCTTCTTCCGCGGGGGCTGCCTCCTCGGCGGCCTCGGCGAGCTGCTCCCCGAGGCCGGCCATCGGCATGTTCTGGCCCTCTACCCGCTTGATGCTGAGCGAGAGACGGCGGCGCTCCTCATCGATCTCGAGGATCTTCACGTTCAGCTTGGTGCCGGGCTCGACCACCTCGCTGGGGCTCTCGACGTGGTGGTCGGCCAGCTCGGAGATGTGGACGAGGCCCTCGACGCCGGGCAGTATCTCGACGAAGGCGCCAAAGGCGACGACCTTGGTCACCTCGCCTTCCAGAACGTCGCCCTCGCGGTGCGAGCTGACGACCCGCTGCCAAGGGTCCTCCTGGGTCTGCTTCAGCCCAAGCGAGATCCGCTGCCGGTCGCGGTCGATGTCGAGCACCTTGATCCGCACCGTGTCGCCGATCGCCACCACCTCGGACGGATGGTTGACGTGGCTCCAGGAGAGCTCGGAGATGTGGATCAGGCCGTCGATCCCGTCGAGGTCGACAAAGGCGCCGAAGTCGACGATGTTGGAGATCTTGCCCTCGACGACCTGGCCGGGCTGCAGCCGGCCGAGGATCTGCTCCCGCACCTCCTTGCGCTCCTCCTCCAGCACCGCGCGGCGCGAGAGGACGACGTTGTTGCGGTTGCGGTTCAGCTCGATCACCTTGCACTCGAGCTTCTGGCCGGTGAACTCCTCCAGGTTGTGGACGCGGCGGATGTCGACCAGCGAGGCGGGCAGGAAGCCGCGCACCCCGAGGTCGAGGATCAGGCCGCCCTTGACGACTTCGATCACGCTTCCCTCCACCGGCTCGCCGGACTCGGCGGCGGCCTCGATGCGGCGCCATGCCTTCTCGAAGCGGGCGCGCTTCTTGGAGAGGATCAGGCGTCCCTCCTGGTCCTCCTTAGTGAGGACCAGAGCGTCGACCTCCTCGCCGATCGACACCTCCTCATCGGGGTCGACCGACTTGCGGATCGACAACTCGTTGGAGGGGATGACCCCTTCCGACTTGTAGCCGATGTCGACCAGGACCTCGTCCTTGTCGATCCGGACGACCTTGCCGCTGACCACATCCCCCTCGTCGAAGGAGACCATCGTCGCGCCGTAGTTGGGGACGACCTTGCCGTCCACCTCCATGAGCAGGCCGCCGGAGCCCTCCACCGGGGCCCCGTTCTGCGCAGGCGGCGTCAATGTGTCGGTCGCGGACACGGCGGCGAATAATGGCAGAAGAGCGCGTGCCCGCGTTCGGCTAGCTTTCTGCCTCGATGGCCTACGACGAGCCGCTGGCCGATCGGGTCCGCGAGATCCTCGCTCCCCGCACCGAGTTGACCGAGCGCAAGATGTTCGGCGGCATCGCCTTCATGGTCGCCGGCAACATGGCGGTCGGAGTCATCGCCGACGACCTGATGGTCCGCCTCTCACCGGAAGAGGCCGAGCACGCCCTCGCCGAACCCCACACCCGCCCGATGGACTTCACCGGCCGCCCGATGAAGGGCATGCTCTTCGTCGACTCCGAGGGCACCGCCGAGGACGAATCCCTCGCCACCTGGGTCGACGCCGGCGCCGACTTCGCCTCCTCGCTGCCGCCGAAGTAGAAAAGGGTGGGGGTAAGTAGAAGGCTCTGCGGGACCGCTGACCATCCTCCGCTGTGACTTATGCCCTTATAGCGGGCATAAGTCACAGCGGAACCGAATCGCCGCGGGCGGACCTATGATCGCCGCGTGGCTGGCGACTCCGGACCTGAGCTGTTCCTGATCGACGGCAACTCGCTCGCCTACCGGGCGTTCTTCGCGCTGCCCGAGTCGATCGCGACCGCGGACGGGCGGCCGACGAATGCGATCTTCGGGCTTGCTTCGATGCTGACCAAGATCGTCGTCGAGCACCGGCCCGGGGGCGTGGTGGTCGCTTGGGACGCGGGGATGTCCGGGCGGGAGAAGGAGTACGCGGAGTACAAGGCGCAGCGCCCTCCCCGGCCCGACCTGCTGGCGGAGCAGTGGCCGCACCTGATCCCGCTGGTCGAAGCGTTCGGATATACGAACGTGAAGGTCGAGGGGTTCGAAGCCGATGACGTGATCGCCGCGCTGACCCGCCAGGCCCGCGAGCGTGGCATACCGGTGATGGTCGTCTCCGGCGACCGCGACGTCTACCAGCTGGTCGGCGAGGGCGTGCGGGTGATGAGCACCTCACGCGGCGTCACCGACACAAAGGTCTACGACCGCGACGGGGTGATCGAGCGCTACGGCGTGCCGCCGGAGCTGGTCACCGACCTGATCGGCCTCAAGGGCGACACCTCCGACAACATCCCCGGCGTCCCCGGGATCGGCGACAAAACCGCCGCTCAGCTGCTGCAGAAGTTCGGCTCCCTGGAGGGGGTCCTGGGGAGCGTCGACGAGATATCCGGCGCGAAGCGAAAGCAGAACCTGACCGAGCATGCCGAGGACGCGCGCGTCTCCAAGCGCCTGGCGACGATGCACGACGACCTCCAGACCGGCGTCGACCTGGAAGAGGCGATGTCGGCCGAGGTCGACCGCGGCGCGCTGCGGGAGTTCATGCGGGAATTCGAGCTACGCGCGATCCTCGAGCGGCTCGAGGAGGGCCTGCCCGACGACGAGGCGCTACCGGGCCGCAGCGTCGAGACCGAGCTGGAGGCGAAGGCAGTCGAGGGCTCGCCGGCCGAGATCGGCGAAGGCCCGGCCTCACTGGCGATCGCCGGCGATCGCTGGGCCGGCGCCGCCGGCGACCAGGTCGTCCACGGCGCTGCGACCCTCGACGAGCTGGCCGCCGCGCTCGCCGGCAAGCCGCTGGTCGCCCATGACGCCAAGTCACTCGGCGGCGGCCGCCACGGCCTGCTCGCGGCCGCCGCGCGCGAGGGTGTGGCGCTTGAGCTCGACCACGACACGATGCTGGGCGCCTACCTGCTCGAGCCGCAGCGGCGCTCATATGAGCTGGCCGAACTGGCGGCCGACGCCGGGATCGGCGTCGCCAAGGAGCCGGATGCAAGCAAGGCCGAAGACGGCCAGTTGGCGCTCGACGAGGCGGGGGGGGCACCCCTCGACCCCGTCGAGGAAGCCCAGCTCGTCGCCGCGCTCGCCGAGCGCCAGCGGCCCCGCATCGAAGAGCTGGGGCTGGAGCCGCTGCTGCATGAGGTCGAGCTGCCGCTCGTCCATGTGCTCGCGGGGATGGAGCGCGAGGGGCTGAAGCTCGACGCCGACCGCCTCGCCGAGGTCGGCGCCGGCTTCGGCGAGAGGATCGCCACGCTGGAGAAGGAGATCCACGACCTTGCGGACGAGGAGTTCACGATCGGCTCACCGCAGCAGGTCGGCCGTGTCCTCTTCGAGAAGCTCGGCCTCACCCGCAAGCGCCGCGGCAAGACCGGCTACTCGACCGACGCCCGAGTCCTCGCCCAGATCCGCGACGAGCATGAGATCGTCGCCAAGATCGAGAGTTGGCGTGAGCTGACCAAGTTGAAGAACACCTACCTCGACACCCTGCCGGACCTGATCGACCCCGACACGGGGCGTATCCACACCACCTTCCAGCAGGCCGCTGCCTCAACCGGCCGCCTCTCCAGCACGAACCCGAACCTCCAAAATATCCCGATTCGCACCGAGATCGGCCGTCCCGTGCGAGCCTGCTTCGTCGCCGAGCGCGGCGCCCGACTGCTCTCCGCCGACTACAGCCAGGTCGAGCTTCGCGTCCTCGCCCACGTCGCCGACGAGGAAGTGCTGAAGGAGGTCTTCCGCGCCGGGGACGACGTGCACGCGGCGACCGCGGCAGAGGTGTTCAACATCTCCCGCGAGGAGGTCGACGTCGGCCAGCGCTCGAAGGCGAAGATGGTCAACTTCGGCATCGTCTACGGCCTGACCGGGTTCGGGCTCGCCGACCGGCTCAACATCCCGCGCAAGGAGGGCGAGGAGTTCGTCGCCCGCTACCTGGAGAGGTTCCCGGCGGTGCGGGAATTTCGCGAGCGGGCGATCGAGGGGGCCAAGGACAACGGCTACGTGACCACGATCATGGGACGCCGCCGCCCGATCCCGGAGCTGCGCTCCGGCAACCCGAACACCCGCCGGCTCGGCGAGCGGCTGGCGGTCAACAGCGTGATCCAGGGCAGTGCCGCCGACATCATCAAGGTCGCGATGGTGCGCTGCCACCGGGCGCTGCTCGAGGCCGGCACGAAAACGCGACTGGTCCTCCAGATCCACGACGAGCTGCTCTTCGAGGGCCCGCCGGGAGAGATGGACGAGGTGGCCGAGCTGGTGCGGCGCGAGATGTGCGCCGCCTACCGGCTCGACCCGCCGCTGGAGGTTGACGTCGGCGTCGGCAAGGACTGGCTCGACGCAAAGTGAGACGAACGCGTGGATAGGGGACTGGCCGTCATCCTCACCGCCGCCGCCGGCGGGTTGATCGCCCTTCAGGCGCCGATCAACGCGGGTCTCGGCCGCAGCACGGGCAGCCTGCCCGCGGCGCTCGTCTCCTTCGCGGTGGGGACGGTCGCACTGGCGGCGATCGTCGTGCTCAGCGGCAAGGCGGGGGGCCTCGGCTCGACCTTCGACGTCAGCTGGTACTACCTGCTCGGCGGGCTGCTCGGCGCCGTCTACGTCGCCAACGCGCTGATCGCGGTCTCCGTGATCGGGGCGGGCGGAGTCGCCGCAGCGACGATCACCGGGCAGCTGGTCGCCGCGCTCGCCTTCGACCGGCTGGGCGCCTTCGGCCTCGACCAGATACCGCTTACGCCCGAGCGGGTTCTCGGCGTGGCGCTGCTGCTGGCAGGGACCTATCTGGTGGTGAGATAGGCGGCGGCGCGATCCGCAGGTAGTGCCCGAAGGACCAGTCGACGAAGCGCTGTGAGCCGAGCAGACGGATCAGCGGCCCCAGCAGCCGCGGCGGCACGCGCGGCACCAGCCGCTGGGCGCGCAGCATCCAGCGGAACTTCCACTCATGCGAGTCGTTGAACTCGGCGTACCGGGTCGCCGCCCGCGCCCTGCTCTGCCGACCCTCGACGACGCCGCGCAGCTCGCGCCCCAGCGCGACGCCGAAGTAGAGCGCGGTCCTGATGCCCTCGGCGGTGAGCGGCAGGCAGTGGCCGGCCGAGTCTCCCGCGAAGAAGACGCCGCCCTCTGTCGCGCGGCGCAGCTTGTGCGGTATCCAGTTGCCCTGGTACCGAACGCGCTCGGAGCCAAGGTCCTCCGCCAGGAGCTCCGTCGTCTCGCGAACGTGGAAGCGCGGGTCGAAGGAGCCGACCCCGATCCGCAGCTCGTCCCCGGCCGGGAAGGACCAGCCGTAGCCGGCCGGCACGTAGCGACGGTCGATCCAGATCTCCATGTCCTCGCCCTCGCCGTCCGGGTGAACCTCCAGGCCACGGGAGAGCGGCGCGTCCGGGGGCTGATAGCCGGGCGGCGCCAGAATCCGCCGCCAGCCGAGGGCGTCGACGACGAGCGGCGCGGTGACGACGCCACGGTCGGTCTCGACGTGGACGACGTCGTCGCCGTTGGGAGGTTCCGCCCGGCCGTTCACCTTCGCGGTCTCGAAGGTCGCGTCGCAGTCCTGCCAGAGAAGGCCGCAAATCGTCCGGTAGTCGAAGGTCGAGAACTCCCAGGGGAGGCGGTAGCGCTTGCTGCCATGCGGAGTGTGGATCAGCAGCGAGTCGAATCGCTGGCGCTCCGCGTCCATCAGCCCCATCCCCCGCAGCCACTCGGTGGGGATCCCGCAGGCGGATGTCTGCCGCTCCCCGATCTCGTAGCGGTCGACGACCAGCACGTCGGCGCCGGAGCCGGCCAGCTCGCGAGCGACGGCCAGGCCGGCGAAGCTCGCCCCGCAGATCAGGACATCGCGCCCACCGCCCAAAGGGGTTCGCTCGTCACCCCGCTTTGTCGCCCGGACCGGCATCCGCTCAAGGGTATCCGTCGCCGCCCGGGCTCTCCCGGTCGAGTCAGCGGGCGGTGCGGATCAGGCGACTCACCGCCTGGCCGAAGTACGGGCTGAAGATCACGCCGAACTTGTCCGGCAGGCGGTAGCTGGTGACGCCGTTGACGTAGCTTTCGCCCCCTTCCGTCGTGACCCAGCCGCCGCCGCTCGCGCCGCGCGCCATGTCGCAGAAGGCCCGCATCGTCGGCGGGCCCGGTATCCGGTAGCTGGTGCGGTCGCCGCGGAAGGCGCGGGAGGCGCACTGGCGCAGGTGGCGGCCGAGAAGGGCGCCGGCCGGGTATCCGAAGATGTCGAAGCTCCGGCTGCGCGAGAGGCCGGTCGCCCAGCCGCTCGCCCCGACCACGTCCCCCACGTGCCCCTGCGGGCCGGCCCTCAAGACGACCGCGCCGACGTCGAAGTTGGTGTTCGCTCGCCGGGCCCAGGGCCCCAGCACGGCCGTCGACCTGGCGGCAAACGACCCGAACGGCCGCTCGCCGTCGTCGTAGGCGGGCACGAAGACGACGTGCCTGGAGACCGTGCCGCTCAGCGGGTCGTAGAGGCAATGCGCCGCGGTGACGACCACGTTGCGACGCGGAGTGCTGACGACGGTGGCGCTGCAGGAGCCGAGAAAGCGGCGAAAGCGGAAGAACAGCCGGCCGTGGGCCTGCAGGGCCTCGGGGTCCACGGGGGCGACGTGGCTTGCTCCTGCCACCCGCGAGCGCCGTGGCGGGCTCGGCGGGACGCGCACAGGAGAGCCGCGGCGGACACGCGGTGGCATGCTCGCGCCGAGGCGAGCAGCGCGCAAGGCAGACGAAGGGGCGCCTGCGCGCACTGCTCGCTTCATTCGCCGGGCCGTCCAGAAGCGCAGCGCGCCACGTTCTTCCGTCGGCGTCGCCGACAGGCGCTGCAGCCCTGGGGGCGGATGCGCCCCGGAATCGGCCGGCGCGACCGGAGTCCAAACCGCAAGCACAGCCAAGGCTGCCGCGGCGACTGCGGTGGCCGAAAGGCGTTCGGGCGGACTCATCCGGCCCCCGAAGCTAGCGGATACAGTCCGTCGGCCATGCCCGTCAGCGCCCAGTACAGCGTCACGATCCGCGTCGAGCTCGACGCCCGCCAGGAGCCCCTGGGCAAGCTGACCGCGGCCATCGCGGAGGCCGGGGGGCAGCTGCAGGGCGTCGACCTGGTGCCCGGCGCCGGCAGCGAGGGCAAGCGGGTGCGCGAGTTCACGATCGACGCGCTGGACCGCGAGCACTGGGAGAAGATCCTGCGCGGAATCGGCTCGACCCGCGGCGCGAAGGTGCTCGAATACAC